>Ga0209755_10003446_pt1 | contig 19831 bp, 14 predicted proteins | sample TergutCo191P1_FD_187301 | JGI IMG/M metagenome (GOLD analysis project Ga0209755, IMG submission 187301) | Cornitermes sp. P1 segment gut microbial communities from Petit-Saut dam, French Guiana - Co191P1 (SPAdes) (version 2) | ecosystem: Host-associated > Arthropoda: Insects > Digestive system...
TGGGTATCTCGCCGTTTTTCAGGCGCTCGATTTTATTTTTGTCGATGTCAACACAGGTAACGGTATTGCCAAAATCAGCCAGGCAGGCTCCGGAAACAAGTCCGACATACCCGGTTCCAATGATCGCCACGGAAGCCATAGGGTTCTCCTTTATGAATAATAGTTTTTATACCATTCTGCGAATGGTCGTATGCCGTCGGAAAGCGCCGTGTATGGGCGAAAGCCGGTATCGCGCTCCAGGGCGGAACAGTCGGCCCATGTCGCACACACGTCCCCCGGCTGCATTGGCGCGTAATTTATTATCGCTTTTTTGCCCAACGTGTCCTCCAATGTCCGGATAAAGTCCATCAACGGTACGGGGCCGCCATTGCCAATATTGTATATCGCGGCCGGCGCAGCGTCTACCCCGTTTTTATCAGGAATCCTGTTCATCACACGAATAATGCCTTCAACGATATCGTCAATAAAAGTAAAATCGCGCTTCATGTTCCCGTTGTTAAACACGTTGATTGGTTTGCCCTCAAGTATTGCCTTGGTAAAAATGAACGGAGACATATCCGGCCTTCCCCAGGGGCCATACACGGTAAAGAAGCGCAATCCTGTTGTTGGGATATTATATAGATGGCTGTATGTGTAAGCCATAAGCTCGTTGGAACGTTTTGTCGTCGCATACAAGCTTGCGGGCGAGTTTACGGCATCGCTTTCCGAAAACGGTATTTTAGCGTTCGAACCGTAGACGGAGCTCGACGATGCATAAACAAGGTGCTGAGGCGGGTACAGCTTTGCCGCCTCCAGTATATTCATAAAACCCTGTATGTTGCCAGAAACATACGCGTTAGGATTGGTCAGCGAATAGCGAACGCCCGCCTGCGCCGCAAGGTGTAAAACTATGCCAAACGATTCCTGTGAAAAAAGCGAAAGTATACGTTCCATGTCGCATAAATCCACCTTTGCAAAGCGAACATTGGGAAATATCGCCGAAACAGCAAACCCTTCCGTATCTGTTGTTTCCAGCGTATGACGTTCAAAGCCAAGGGACTTGAGGCGGCCATATTTAAGATCGACATCGTAGTAATCATTGATGTTGTCAATGCACACCAGGGAATGATTTTCTTCCACAAGTCGTCTGGTTAAATGGTATCCTATAAAACCGGCAGTTCCGGTTATAAGCAATTTCATAAATTTCTAGTTATAGTATTTTATTCCACCGTCTTTTCTTCGGCTAGATCTTACTAAAAAAGACTTTGCAATTTTCTTGCCCATGAAACCAAGACGGTTGAACAAACTAAAAAGACCAGGAACCCTCTGCCGCAACAACAGAAGGGCCTCAAAGACATTGCTGTTAAGCACATAAAGCATATCCTCCCCAGCAACAATTCTGACTTCAGAAACAAACGCCGCCCTTGGGTTTTTCAAGAGCTCCAAAGCTCCATCCGGAACCACACCAGTCTTTTTAATTTTCATAAAAATATCGTTAGAAGCCAAAGCAAAAGGCGATGCGTGTTGAACCAAATCCGAAGCGAAGTAGTGAATTATCTTTGCGTCCGACAAAAACGGAAGACCGTTAAAAGCTATTTGGCAATTCCACGTTCCACCCAGCTCTGTAAATAAAGACGGATTTTCATGAATGGCCATATTAAACGATGGCTGATCCCTTATCGTGTTTTTGCCGTTGCCAAAAAGCCAAAGCTCATGCCACCGATCAAAAAACGTGTGCATTTCCGGAACATCGGCACAAAATATTACCCCACTGTTGATATGGCGATTGGAAAAATAAGAAGTAAAACCGAGTTGTTTATCTTTTTCGATGACGCTATTACCCTTGCCGTGTCTGTCTATCATAGAATGTTTGTCAAGACAGGCCCCAAGCGTTATTCTCGCTTTCGAAATCGAATAAAGATCATCTGTTATTATGGTATCGCAGTCAATAAAAAGAAAGTCGCCATTCACATGGCGACGCATAGAGGTTTTTAGCCATCTGGAAATCTCCACCTGAGACATACCAGCAGGGGAATCTATCGTGACTGTTCTGGAAACAAATCTTTTATACCCAGAACGTTTTTCAGCAAGGTTTTCCTTTGTCGCTGAATCGCAAAGAACAACAACATCTGCGTCGGGCATTAAAAGTCTTAACGATACAACAGACAGAAGGAATTGCTCATAGTATATATCGTTTTGGCTACTTACAAGAACATATAAATATTGCATTCCGATTCACTTTGCTCCCAGATAAGATGCAATATCAAGTTTATAGTAGTCCCGCAGGTTATTTAGATATCTGTCGTTTAATCCTTCATGATAGTTGTCTTTTTGCAAGGTGATTTTTTGGGCCTTTTTTATGTTCAGAGGATGAACCCTGCGACCCTTCACCCATACTACGGGAATATCGTTTTTTAGTTCCATGAATTTCAACCAAATGTCATCTGCATTGATGCACAATTCCCTGATTCTTTTTGCATCAAATGTTTCTAAAGGCAGTATGCCGGGAGGGTACAAGGCACCACCCACACCAGTAGCCAACAAGTCATAGGAAGGCTTCGTTTCCTTTTTGTATTCATAAAGCCATTTATTGTATGGCAAGACACTGTTCTTGTCATCTTTAATGATTTTATGAACACGTCTTGCAGATATAACAGCAGGATGTTTTACGTAGGACGCATATAGATCATGAACAAGGTTCTTATCGTATATATTATCATCGTCAACGGTTATTATTAGTGATTCTGGATACTGCTTTATGGCGTAGTAATACTTATTATGGGGTTTCAGATTTTCATCGGCAAAAAAAATCTGAAGCCCATATTTTTTTAGCTCAAGGACAGATTCGGGTAGTTCAGATTCATCACTTACTTCTTCTTTTGTGAGGCAAAGAAAAACGAGATTAGGTTTCATGCTTTGGTTCAGGATACTCTTTATGGCAAAATGTAGAGTACCAAAGCGTGCGGGAAAGCTTGTTAGCGAGACAACAATATGATGATTGCCGTTACATCCATCTAACTGTTGGTATGTTTTTTTTACAGAATAATACCACTGAACAGGCAATGACTTTAATGGATTGATAAAATTGATATCTATAAAACTACAAACTGACACGATTACCTTGAAGAAATACGTCTCTTTTTTATGAAATTTCTTGCCTTTACAATAGTATCCAATACTAGCCTTCTTTTACAAATATTAAGGCATCTGAAGTCAAAAGCAGAATAACCATTTTCCTCCAAAGTCGCTCTTAAGTCATTTTCCGCCAAAGAAGATACATGCCCAAAATAAAGGGAGTTCATAACATTTCTGCCATTGATCGTCTGAATGCCGCCTCTTCCAGGAAGCAAGACCATTGGGTGTTTCTGGTTTACTTTTCCATGATCGCCAAGAGTCATTATGGTTTTATAATTCACCTCTTGTGTTACATAAGCCAAGCCTATTGAGTTCGAAGGGAAATATTTTTCTTGCTTTAGAAATTTATCATTTTTAATTCGCTGAATAATCGAAACATTGGGGAAAGAGATAATATAATCATGAAATTCGGGCTTTAGAAATATTTTTAGTTCAGAAATGAAATTTCTATGTGGGGCATCATCATTGTCAATCCTGAAATTTATGGACACACCATTACAGAAATTTACATATTTAATGCTCCTTTCCACAGCGTCAATGTAGTCCTTGCCCTCTGTTTCTGAATCAGGAATATACACATTGTGCAAAAACGAATTGCTTTCCTCTAAGGCTTTGAATATCTCTTTATATCGTTGTGGCAGATTTTCCGAATGCAAAATAAAAATATTAAAATCACGATCGTTTTGTTCCTGAAAGCCTTTTAATGTAACGTTTTTGAATATGTTTAGCCTGTAGTCCAAATACCTTGGTTGAAAGAAGTCATTCTTGGTGAAGGATGCTCTGCAAGAATAACGTATAAAACCAATTATAGGCGTTTTTGTCATTCACTTTTCCTTGATGAAATATTTTACTCTGTTTTTCGAGGGAAGCGTACAATAAATTGTTCGCCTTCTACATCGTTTTCCAGTTCCATATTCGGTTGATTTAGATCTTATCCCTAAAACAGCCATTTCAGATATAATGATGAAATGACTGTGAGGAAGTAATGAGACAAAAACACTCATGAGAAATCACCGACGAATTCTGGGAGGCGGTAAAGACCCTCATACCCGCACATGAGCGGGATAGCGAGAAAACGTACAAAAAAACCAGGCGGAGGCCGACCGCCGATGGACACATGCGCTAAGGAGTCCAGCCTGTCAAGCTCCGTACACATTACACTCTAGGTACTGGTGCAAGAAGGAGGGGCAAAGCCTGTGGGTCGCGGGGCTGGAACGCTACGACACGGTTCAAGGGCATCGAATGGGACTGGTTGAGCGCGATAGCTGCATAACCAAAATACGTCGGTGGGGTAGTGGAGGCCGCGCATTCGTAGATGTAGAGGGTTGCAAGCTGCTGATCCGGTCAATAAACTAGGCTCGAGCTATCCTTGTCCGATGATGCTCGCGTACGCCTTTATCGTTTTTCGCAAGACTTATGTTATTTAAGGATAGCCCTTATAAAAAGCACGATGCAACCCCGAACCCAAACCACTATAGGGGAGTGTGTAACTGGCAAACATAGTAACAGTCTCTGTTGTCAAAAATATCAGGAATATACATTTTGCGATGCGATATTTACAATTCGTTGGTTGGCATGTTGTATTTCGTTAAAAGACAACCCAGTTTTAAACCGCCCGTTTACCATTTACGCCAAAAACAATCACTCCGCCTTGGAAATTGTGAAGAGCCTTCAGAATCATGGGCAAAGCCCTCGGGATATGGCAGTCGTTCCTTGAATTACTTTATTTAATTCGCCACACTTAATAAATTCTAGAGAGTTTTATATCCTCCACACTTATTTTCTTCTGGATAGTTTTTTGCACAGAGGCGTAAAAATATATTTACGTATTCTATAAAAAATAAATTCAATGCCAGCACCCAGTTTTGTAAAATAAATTTTTTTTGTTGCGTTATAAAGGGCGGAATGATAAAATTCGCGTAGGGGTTTATCCAATACCAATAAATGTGTATCATCGGAGAAAAGTGTCTTGGGGGTTTTAAGTAACTCTCGTATATTGTCATCAACAATACCAGTTTCCTTTATATACTTGACATATTCTCTATTTGCCAATAAATATACTTTTTGAGCTGGTTGTGTTTCAAAATAATGAATAATTTTGGCATTACAAAGAAACTTCAATGCACCATCATTTAGTATTTGGCAATTCCATATCCCATTAAGTTCTTGGATAATATTACCTAGATTAAAATTAGCTTGGTTTAACGAAGGTTGGTCTGTTAGTTCGCCCAGTTCAAAGCAATGCAACCATAGACGATGCCATTCTGAAAAAAAATGATATCCTGTTTTGCAATCCCTACAGAAGAAAACACCGCCATTAAAATAAATTTTAAAATCGAAAGGCAAATTAAACTTACGCTTTTTGAACATGGCCTTAATTTCTTTCATACGTATCGGGCGTAATGTCTCAAATTTTGATAGATAAATATGCTCATCTAAAATAGCACCCAAATCAATATTTATATTATGAAGAGACGACAGATCATCAGCTATTATTGTGTCATTATCGATATACAAAAAATCACCTTCAACATGCTGACGCATTGAAGTCTTTAGCCATCGTGAACGAGCTTTCTTATTAAAATATGTCTCAAGCATAACAGATTTGAATTCATCGACTAGCCCAAGGATATTTCCCCGTTTATTTTTGAGGTTTGCCTCCGTAACATCATCAACTAATAATGAAACAAAGGCATTGGGCATCCATATACGAAGAGAAGTTATTGAGAGCAGGGCCTGTTCAAAATAAAAATCAGTATCATCACTTACAAGGATATATAAATATTTCATTATATTAAAACACTCCCTCTATTTTGCTACTTATTTGTTTACGGATAGTTTCACTTTATGTATTATACATTGGGGGAATATTTTTTTTATTTTTGCTCTTATCGTCCTTATTAAAAGATAGGGTAAACAATAAATTGTGTTTTTAACTACTATAAATCGACTTATATGTGGATATATAAGATGTACGTATTTTTCTTGATTGTCAATGATGTATTGTGGATGTTTTTTTGTTATTTTTACAGGTACCAACCGTATGTGCTTTCTACCAAAGAGATCAATACCCATACGTATTTTCTTGTCTATTTGATCATTTACATAATGATCGGTGTTCCATTCTTGGTGTGAAAACGATTGTATCTTATATTTAATGTTTTCCATACCTCCTAAAAAAGAAAAATGCCACCCACCGTTCTTAATTGTCATTTTTGTCTTTAATAATCTAGATCTTATATTTTGCGGCGTGTAATTATTGGAGGTAATATCTTTGTATCTTGCTATTTTTGCTGGATACCAATATTTATCACATCTTTGATAATTAAGAAAATAAGCAAAATGTATTTGCCTTAATTTGCATATACCATTACCATTTTTCTTGTAATCTATTATTATTTGGGGGTTTGGTATTTCATCAAGATCAGAAATGAGAATTATATCATCTGGTAAACATTGCGTGATCCCACGTTCTATCTGGTTCCTTTGAAAATTTTCCATGGCCCATGTGTCTTCTATATTAAAATATTCATTGATTTTTATATGGATAATTTTATCCAAAAAATGCTTGTATCGCTTTTTGTTATCTTCGAAATAGAAAGGTTTTTCTTTATTGGAAAAGGTTTTGCTGGCTTCGACAATCACAAACTTATCTACAGCTTCCGATAGCACATTCAACCTAATTTCCAATAAATCCAACTCATTGAAAAATAAAAAGCAATCATATACTACTGCAGTCATGCAAATTACTCCAAAACATACCGCTTGTATTATATCAGCCATCGGCAAAGCCAGGGGACTTGTATTCGTGAACCACTGCTGTTGCTGGGAGCCATCTAAAGGCGTCCGTGGCTGTTATCTATTTGAAAACATTTCCTGCTGTTTCTGCTGGTTGCTCTCAGCTTCCTTATTCTCTGATGTATTGCTTGATTGCATCTTTGTTTCAGACAACCACCGATAAGCTCGTGAAAATTTCTGCAATATGCTTGGATATCTGCCTGTACAGCCGCTCCCATCTGCACTCGACATCCAGACTATTATGGCACTCGCATTCCATATGAGTAGTTTAGGCTTCCTTTGTCCATAACTTCTGCCTCCTGTCTTTTGAACTTTGAACGGTTCATTGACAAGAGGCCCTTCATATTTCCGTGAATGTCAAACATTGGGAATCTCCCACTAGGACAGTGGTTTACCCTTGTAATTATTATCACCTAATTTATTGAATATTGTTATCAACATATTTTCAGTTAAAATGATACATAATATTTTTTTTATTATAATTTTCACTATTTTTTTTGGATTCCCTGGACAGGTTTCCTTGATCCATTTTAACCTTTTAGTCAATTCTGGCTCGAAAGCACTTAAATTTTCACCATATTTTTCTTTCAGAAAAGCAATTGTCATTTGATAGTTTTCGTACCTCCCATTATATTTTTCCAGCCCTTTTTTAGAATTGTTATTTAAAGATTCTGGATGAAGCACCCAATGATAAAGCGCTATATTTACATAACCTATTTTTTGAGCGAAAAACAAAATCTGGATACATATATATCTGTCTTCTGAATGTGAAGCTTTGGGGAAATTTATCTTTTCATATATGTTTCTTTTCACTAATTTATTCCAGACTACGCCCCCCCCTGGTTTATAGTCAATTACAATTTTTTTAATATTCACAATGTTACTATTTGTAAATGTAGGTACTTCTCTTAAAATTTTACCAGAATGACTATGCTCATAGTAATTGCAGTATATCATATCATAATTTCCAGATATTGCATGGGAATAAAGTTTTTCAACCATATTTGGTTCAATGAAATCATCAGAATCAATATTCAAAATATAGTCGCCGACAGAATTCTCAAAACCTGTTTTTCTTGCATAAGGTAGACCTTCATTGCCTGCTTTGTGAATAACTTTTATTCGCGTATCTTGTCGTGCGTACTCGTCACATATTTTTGGGCAATCATCTGGTGAACAGTCATCCACAAGGATACACTCGAAGTCAATAAAAGTTTGATATAAAATATTTTCTATACATTTGCATATATACTTCTCAACGTTATAGACGGGAATAATAATGGATACTTTTGGATGCGTGTACATATCTCTCTAAACGATCTAACCTCTCTGCAACTATGAACGACTACGGGTTTTCCTCTGACGATTTTATCCAATCTTTCCTTACATTATAACAGCTAGAACCACTGACTAAAACTAGTGGGACATAACAGCAAAATGCACGCAAAATCAAAACCAAATGCGGTATCATTCAAGCTGAGAGGAGGTGCCGCATGAGAATAAAACGCACAAAACTGACGTATAAAGGAGCTGCGGAACTGAAACGGTTCCGTTCCGCAGGGGGGTGCGCAGCGTCAGGCCAGTCAACCGCGCAAAAATAATTTTCGGCCTTGACCAGTCCCAGAGGCAGGATGCTTGAGAAACAGGAGGCCTTGGCGAAGCAACTCGGGATGACCCGCCATACCGTAATTAAGGCAAGGGACGATTTTCTGGTGTTGAAAAGCGCGCCGATGTTTCTGCGGAGGAAGAGCGCGAAACGCCGCCAGTGCTCCCGAAGGTAACTGGCGAACTGGAAACCAGGATAGTGACGCTGGCCTGTGGCAAGGCCCCGGAAGGTTAGGCGCGCTGTGAATGCTGCGCCTCCTGGCGGCGAAATGCGTGGAGCTTCAGTACAGCGACAGTGTGTCGCACATGACCATAAGCCGCCTTTTAAAGAACGCGGCTCAAGCCGCACCTCAAAACGCAGTGGTGCATGACATAGCAGAACGGAGCGTTCGTAGCCGCGATAGAGGACGTTTTGAGCATCTACGCGCGCCCGTACGACGAAAAGCCGTACCAACTGTTGGATCATGCCCTAGACCTGAGAGCCGCTACCGATGAAGCGCGGAAAACCCAGGCGGGAAGATTTTGAATGCCTGCGTAACGAGACGTGCAGCATCTCCATATTCACCGAGCTGCTTTCCGGCTGGCGGTATGCGGATGCACTCCCGCGCCAAACTAAAATCGAATGGACGCATCGCACCTGATGGCTGCTTGACGGGCAATATCCTGCGGGGCCGAAAAAATCGTGCTTGTGACAGACAAGCTAAACACGCATTCGCTCTCGTCGTTTTACAAGTCGTTTCCTCCAGAGGGGACTCCGTCTTGCGCAACGGCTAGAAATACATTACACGCCCAAACACGGCAGCTGGCTGAACGTCACCGAGGTCGCACTTCCACAATGGTCGCGCAGTGCCTGGAGCAGAGGCGCATCCCAGATTTGGAGACTATGAATTCGGAGCTTGCCGCATGGCACGTTCGGCGCAACCAGTCGCAGAAAGGCGGTGATTAGGAATTCACGACAGCCGATACCCACATCAGCCTTAAAAGGCTTATCCGATGATCGTGTGACCATTTAGCAAATACAGCCTACCAAGGACGTATGGTTTACACACCACAACTACGGCACAAAGCTGCGCAGGGTCGATATTACCGTGTCCTAGTAAACCCCGAGAATCCTCACCCTCGCGCGAACTCCGTTACCATTTGCCGTCAGAAAACAAATCTCCGAACGGGTGCGGGGATCATATCCCCTGTGCGCGTAATCCTGGAATGTTTTCCGCGTCCCGCGTTGCTGCATACATATCGTTTTTTGCCGATCCTGCTGGCTCCGTGTTTGTCCACATTGGCGCTTCCGCAGTGCGGCATTTTATCGCCATGAGAGTCGCGCTTTTCTTTCCCCAAGAAGATACATACACTTCCCTATCTTAACTCTGTAACACGGTTCCTATGAATACAATGACTTTAGACCATCACCCAGAGGTGCGCCCCAAGGAAGGCAGGCTCCGCCTGTTCATTGCCATGAACCGCATGGCCCTGTCTGCTCTCGCCGTAGACAGACAGGGCCGCCAGGCAAAACTCCAGATATTTTCCTGAAATATCCGTCGCAAACGCCCGTACCGCGTCCACACCGTCCCAACCACTACGTTCGGTTTGCGGATTCCACCCAAAAACCTAGACGGGCCATCGGCGCTCGGGAACCTCACGCTTTATCAGTTCGTCGTAAAGTCGTGGGCCGACAACCCATACGCCTTCCTTCGTGACCTGCCCCATCCCAACATGGGACTATACACCAGTGCACGTACCGAAGTACCGTAAAAAGGTACTGAGCGACAGGGTTGTGGAAGAAACAAATTTGTACACACATACAGGGCCAAAAACAACCCGAAACGGAAAACAAGGGCTCAATTTTTAACCATTTTGAGGGCTTCTTAAGAGCCACTGGCTATGCTGATGTTCTTTGACGTTTGGAACACCCACTGCAAGCAGATTTTCTACTTTTCACCAGTCTGATAAGATAGATATGTTATGAATTTTTTAATCCTGCCCATTTAAAAAACATTTCAAAAAAATATTTGTCAATAATGTTTATTTTCATCAAATCTTTGGAATCATTAAGCTTCTGAGAGCCTGGATAGAAAAATGTTAATTCTGGGTTTTGATTCAAATTTGTAAGATATTTTTTATATTCACTACTTTTATTCCAATATAATTGTGAAGCTACATTATTTCTATATTTTAGTTTATCTTCAGGTAAAAATTTATAATGTAGTATAAATGCGATTGCACCGTCGCTTTCCAGTTTTTTTGGTGGGTAATTTTCATGTGTTCCTATTAATATAGAATCAGAAACTTTATTCAGTGCATATTTTTTAAGTAATGGGCTAAAATGTTTTTCTTCCGTTGAAAACAGTCTGCTTCTTGGGCCCCCCAATATTCTACCATTGGAGATAGTATATGTGTCTACATCAAAATAACAGTAATTATCAGTAATTTTACTTGTATCTTTATATTTTCCAAATAATTCTGATCTTGAATACATATCAATCATTGGAGATAAAACATTTCTCACATTATTTCTTTCACAAAAGTCAATGTATACATTTATGGGCAATGTTTCAATGCCTGGATATACGAACAGCTCATCAGAATCAAGAATCAAATACCACTTATCATAGCCCAAGAAATCCATCACCTGTTTTCGCCATGCATTTTTCTTTGTAACATTGAATATTTCTTCTACAATAAACAAAGAAACATCATTTTGTTCATTAAGCCATTCGAAAGTATTATCATTTGACATATTATCTATATATGCAAAATGTTTTATTCCGATCTTCCTATGGTGCTCAAGTTGCAATTGAACTCGTTCTAAATCGTTTTTGACAGCACAAAGAAGTATCGGCCCGTTGTTTTCTGAGTTTAATTTGGCCATTTTGATCAACTTGACTGATTTGCTGAGATATGAAGCCATAAAAACATTCACCAAGTTACCTTGTGAATATGCAAAATGTAGAAATGCCATTTTGTATTTTTTAATAAATTTTCGATATCTTGTTGCCAAAATTATTGCTTTTGATAATTTTGATATCTTGTTTATCTGCTTGGACGTTTTTTTTATTATACAACTTAACATAGGCAGAGCCCTGTATACAAAGTCATTTTGACCAACATATTAACATACCTCGCTTTTTTAAGCGCCGCAGAGCGGCGGGGTATCTACCCCAAGGGAATGAACCAACAGTCATAACTCGAGGTTATATCCGATGACACTCTAGAAAACCTTTTGTCTATAATGTGTAACCCCTTTCAGACGCACCAACTGATGCCTTCCCTCCCATGGAGCACCTTCTCCAAATTATTACAATATACCACAGGCAAAACTATTGTAACATTTAGTTGTTCTAACCCAGGTAGATACATTCGCTGGTTCTGTTGAGTTTTGGTGGATATATACCTAAATGGCGGAAAACTTTATATAATCAAAACCTTTTTGGGGAACCATACATATACTTCTACTTTTTTTTATTTTTTTGCAATTACTTATGATCCAAAAAAATTCCCTTATGGTTTGTGATATTTGTCCGTCTATAATTAATTGTTTAAATATATTTTTAAAATACGTTTTGTCCGAGGTTAATATATCACCATAACGGACAGCATAACGGACCCCTCTTGGCATTGGTTTGTTTATATCAATACGGTTTTCCCTATCATGGCATATGGTCACTGACGGTACTATTCCTATTTTCAGCTTGTGATATAATGCTCTTTGGCAATAATTATTGTCTTCACCATAATGTTTGAACAAAATTGTATCAAACCCACCCACTATTTGGATGCATCTTTTTGTTAGCAACCATGCGGCAGCGTTTATATTTTTAGTCTCTCGTACCATTGGCTCTTGTTTCTTTAAATACAAGTGGGCGTAAGCCTTGCATATGTCGGCATAACTACCTAGGCAAAAAAGCTGAAAACGAAAATCAAACGAAGCTTTATCAGCAGTTAAATGAATGGGGCTAAGTATCCCGAAATCTGGTTCTTTTTGAGCAGTGTCAATTAGTGTTTCTATTGTGGTTCGTTCCACCCATGCATCTTGATTCAATAAAAAAAAATAATCATAATTGTTAATATATGCTATATTTAAACCAATGTTGTTTGCCTTAGCAAATCCAACGTTTTCTCTATTTTGTATAATTTGGATTTGTGGAAATTTACTGGCAATATATAATGCAGAATCATCCGTAGATGCATTATCTACAACATAGATTTTAACTGGAATACTGGAATGTACTAAACTTTGGAAACATTTATCATACCATTTTTTTCCATTATGAGTTACAACAATAACCGCACATTTTTTTTTATCCATTTCTTCTTCCTGATTTATTCCCTACACTCAACTTTTCATAAAAGTCGCTTTTCCAGTTTATTTTGTTGTACAAAGCACTCCATGGATATTCTTGTGACAATCGTACGCCCATGAGGAGCAATCCGCCGCATATGGTTACATGCCCTTTTTAAAAGAAACTAGTTTTGCATTTTTTACTCTTTGGTCAAAATGTATGTCTTACTATTAAGGAGATGTGAAAATTATGTCGAATTTCTTCATACCCTCGACTTACCCTGTTGTGAAAATAGAAAGGGTTCAGGATCAAATTATAGGCAAACTTACCGCCAACAGTCAGACTGTCCATGACTCTGAAACTTGTTGTCATTCCTATTACAAAATTTGCCCTAAAACTAGTAATGAATCTGACATCATAAAATTCATCGGGTGATCCCCATATTGCATGTTGCCAAATGTAATTGTTGTCAGGGTTATAGCGATGAATAAAAATAGAAGATGTACCCCTTGGGTAAAAAAGTCTGAATTCCAAATATTGGGCATTGCCACCAGGGCTGAACGCATTTCCCAACCACTGCCCCCTGTTGGTATATCCTTGAATTCTCCGATGATGAAAATAGAAGGAATAGGGCCATTGAAATTGAAAGGTCGTTGACATTTCCATATGACTCCATTCAAAGATTATTTGCCCAAATACATTATGGCGCTCCGAAATTGCTACTGCTTTTCTTGCGCCTACAGTGAAAACCATTGTGTGGTAGGGATTTCTTATTCGCCCAGTCAATCCCCCTGGGATTTCTGGAACAAAGTCATCAACTCCAAGTTCCCCGTAGACTTCAAACCCAACCTGTGGGAAAAGCCACGAAAACCCAAACGAGGCCTTTTGATCATCCTCATCTAGATTGTCGGTATTTGGAAAAGCAGCCCTTAAATATTCCCAAGCCCATGGAACAAGGGAAACACGGTTTACAAACAACGTTAGCCCTGGCAGAAACGATGGGGCAAAAGCTAAAGCCATACCATGAAACATGGTATGGCTAGGAAAATCACCACTGTAAAAAAAGTCCGACTCAGTAAGTCGTCCTACCCATAAACGCGCTTCAATATCTCCTATGTACCAATCAAGCCGTGGTATGGTAACACGTTGCCTGCGTAACCCTATATCAAATCTTGGATAAGTCGGAGCGTTGTTCGAATGGAGTATCGAGTGGAGGTATGAAGGTCCAAGCCATATTGGCTGCGTTCCAAAGCCGACAGTCAAGGTTCTCCATGTATAGCGAATTTCCGAATTGCCAAAATCCCAGTCAAAAAAAGGCCTATCGCCGAAACGCTGGGGAGCATCGGCGCCGCCACTGTTTGATCCCGGGGGGCCATAGCCCCAAAAATACCCGAATTCGTTTCTGTTATGTGACGGCATTATGTCGAAATGAGCGTTCTGCGAAAATGCGACATGCGGAAGAAACGTCAATTCAAGTCCGCGTCCCTCAATCCTTATCCCACCTTTGAAAAGTGCGTTAAAACCTCGCCCCTGCCACAAAACCCCGTCGTTCTGCCCGTACGGTGCGGTGGTGTTGACTGACATGAACAGCTCGGGCCCGTAGATTCTTACTCGGAAACCGCCAAACATGGGGTGGAATGTGCCAAAATTTTGCGAACTCCAAGGGTGTTCCGAATCCGGATCGATATCCCACACTGAGTCCGACATCGTACGGAAATTAAGATACGGGCGCTGCGCCAGCCCCCGTAGGACGAGAAAATTGAAATACATTTCCTCGATGGACTTGACGGCTTCCTGTGCAAAAAGCGGTACAACAGGAAGCGACAAACCGCATAAGAGAAACAGCAAAAAACATTTTTTAAGTTTGGACATGCCCTTTCCTTACCTCGTAAAATCACTCACATGATTTCGCCGTTTTCTATCCTGATTGAGCGATCGCAACGTTCAACCGTGCTCAGACGGTGGGCGATTACGATAAGAGTTTTGCCTTCGCTGGCGCGGTAAATTTCTTCCATTATTTTTTTCTCTGTCTCGTTGTCAAGCGCCGAGGTTGCTTCGTCCAAAACCAAAATCTCTGGGTCATTGTACAGGGCGCGGGCAATGCCTATGCGCTGTTGCTGGCCGCCAGAAAGCTGTATGCCGCCTTCCCCAACCCTTGTGTTTATGCCCTCCTTCGTCAAAAGGAAGTCCCAGATATTGGCTTTCTTCAAAGCCGCCTTTATTTTCTCGCTGTCCGCTTCCGAACCGTAGGCCACATTTTCCCCAACGGTTCCGTCGAAAAGATATATGCTTTGTGGAATGTAGCCGATTTTTCGCCGCCAGGAACGCACGGTATTTTCGCATAACCGCTTGCCGTCTATGGCTATTTCCCCAGAACAGGGTTTGAGAATGCCGATTACAAGATCGATGAGGGTAGATTTCCCTCCTCCGCTTTCTCCAGTAACGGCGATTTTTTCGCCCTTGCGTATGTAGAAGGAAGCTCCGTGTATTACCTCGCCCCCCGAGGCGTACCTGAAGGAAACGTCACGCAGATTGATTGCCTCGTTAAACACAATCGCTTCGTCCCCTTCGTTTTCGGTTGGCTGTCGAACCGTTTCGGCAATCGTATCCAAGGAGTGTTGTGCAAAGGCAATATTATTTATATTTTGAAAAAGCCTATGTATGCAGGGGAGTATACGATATAGGGCAAGCGCATACATCGAAATTACAGGGATAACCATCGCGGCATCGTTGTACCGCGCCATGATAAGAATGACAGCCGCAACCAGAAGAGAAAACCCCATACTTTCCAGTATGCTTTTAGGCGTCGCGTTTAAGGTAGCGCTTGTTACGTTCGCTTTTGCCGACTTCAATTTTGCTTTGTCGTAATTATTAACCAGCTTGCTTTTGTTTCCCTTTAGTCTGACAAACTTAAAATTACCGAACGCTTCCATCAATAACCGGAAAGTCTTTTTATCGGCTTCAACACGTTTCCTGCCAATGGATTTGTTTTTTATGACCAGCACCCTCAAAAAAATAAAGGCAAGAAAGGCAAGGACAAGCGTTAGTATCAAAGTCATTTGCCAGTTGACGACCACCAGTAACGAGTAGACCATAGCGATTGTGAACAATTCGGTAAATAGTTTTAGAACGTTCATGGAGACAGTGCTCATTCGTCCTGCCTCGCTGTTGATTATCCCCATTATCTCGCCGGAATTTTTCCGGACGTAAGCCGTGTACGGCAAGGAAAGGGTTACGGCAAATATCTTGGTGGAAAAATATCTGGATACCGCGTTCGAAAACCTGCTGATAAAATACGTGTGCACAACACTGTAAACGGCGCGGAACATGTAAAACACTATGATTGCAATGCCAAAGTAGACGATGAATTCTCCCTGCGGTATCCCCACAAAGTCAAGCACCCTTTTGTACAGGCCCGAGTCAAGAAGCTCGGGGTTTGACGCAACGGAGATAAACGGCATTATCGCGGAAATTCCGATTGTCTCGATCAGCGAAAACCCGATGCCGAGCAGAACGAGAAGGCCCCAGTACGTTCTATATTTGCGCGGAAGAAGCCCGTACAGCTTGCGGATGGTGGGTATAAGAACGCTTGCTCTCATGGATTAAAAGAAATGCCCCAGGCCAAAGCTTATCTCGCGGTTGTTCCCGCCGGGGATGCTTCTTGTGCTTAAAAACTCCAGCGCGTTCACCCCGACTGACAGGCGCAGGAACAGGGCCCGCATGACCCCCGGAAACACTATGAACTCAAGCCCGCCCGCTGCGGCGATATCCCTCCCGGTTCTCGGGTCGTCGAACAGGGCGAGGTCGAGAATCGGGGAAACGTGGAGCTCGAAGTCGAAAAGGCGAAGCCTTTCGCTGTCCAGCCACCGCGAGGGGGTAAACACCAGCGCGCGCAGCGGGAAGTCCATGTTGAGCGACAGCATGTAGTCGGCCTGCATGGACCTGTCCGCAATGCCGCGCAAAACGTCGCCGGCGTTGTCGTGGTAGCCCCGGCCGTCGAAGAAGAACCAGCGCCTGGACTGAATCCTTGCGGAAACGCCGAGGAACCTTGTCACGTTGAGATGCGCCGTTCCCGTGAAGAAAAGCGTGGAGTGGAACGGGTCTTGGACTCCGTCGTAGCGGAAAAAGTCGTAATGGTAGGAATTGCTCAGCGAAACGGAAAGGCCCCTTCTGTAGTTGCCGTGCCAGTCGATTCTTCCGAAGCCCAGCGAATGGGAAACGCCGGCGAAAGGCCCCCTGCGGAAGTCCTGCAGGGGCCACCCCGGCAGCCCGTGGTTGAAGGTTATCGAGGGGCCAATCGTGTACGTCAGCTCGCCGAAGCGCCGCGTCGTCAGCCCTGTGGGGATTCTCCACGACGCGAACACCCTGGTGGCCATGTACAGGCCGCTCTGGAAGTTTACGGGGTTTGCGTACCATGGGACGCCGTCCGCGACCACCCTGTGCGTTCGCGGATTTTCCTGGTTCAGTATGAACGATTCGTCGAAGCCCACGGTAAGAGTCGTGGCGCGCAAAGGCAGCTCCACGGAAAGCCCGGTTATGTTCCTGAAAAAGAAAGGCTCGTAGGATTCTGGGCGGTACTGGAAAAGGTTCTCGAACCTGAAGTTCCAGCGGTAGCCCCAGGCCGTAAAAGGTATGCTTGAGTCCAGCATGACCTCAAACGAGCTGCGTCCGTCGGGATCGCGCATGTAGCCAAAATCCACGCGAAGCGCGTTCATCGTCCCCAGAAAATTGTAGTCCCTCGCCCGGATTTCAAGCTCGAAGCCGGTGTTGGTGTCGTATTCCGGAATTGGCATGGCGATAATGTTCCACGAGTCCTCCACCCTAATCGCCAGCGTCACGGGGTACGCGCCGTCCGCCCGCCTTTCGCCCACCGAGTAGCTTATCTCCACGGTGTCCCTTAGGACGCGCATGTTCGTGAGAACCTGGGTTCTGTCGCGGACGTATTCCTCAAGGCCCGTCCGGCCCCGCAGCTCCTCGCCGACCCTAAGCTCGGCGTTGTGCAAGAGCGCGCTTGGGCGCGTGCGTCCCCTTATGTCGAATTCGAAGGCGACGACGACGAACAGCCTGTCGTCGTCGTACTCCTCCGGCTCCAAGCTTAAGGCCGGGGGATGGGCTTCCGGCTCCGGAGGCCCGCCGTCGTCGTAGGCGAGCTCGAACCCGGCATCCGCAGCCCCGCCGCCGTCCTGGGCCGGCTCCTGGGAAAACAGGGGAAACGGCGCGGACAGAAGAAGCGCGAGCAATAATGGAAACGACTTTCTCAAAACAGCATCCTTTGGGAACCGCAAACGCAAAAAGACAAAACCGACCCTCCCAAGGCATGCCTCGGGTCAAAATTAGGGAAGGAAAGGACGCACGGGCCGTCCGGGCGGCCGAAACACGCTCCTGCAAACCGTGCGACTGTGGCGGTTTTCCTGCCGCTGCACGAAAACCCGCGACTTGAAAGTATCACATACGGGGATAAAAATCAATGCGGCTGCCCTTTTAGTCTGACGAACACCGCAAGGCTTTCGACGTGGGCTGTTTGGGGGTAGAAATCGTACAAGCGAAGCTTCGTCAGCCCGTACGCGCCAAGGAGCTTTTTGCCGTCGCGCGCCAGGGTCGCGGGGTTGCAGGAGACGTAGGCCAAAACCCGCGGCCCGTTTTCCGCGAACACGCGGACCAGGCCCGGATCCAGCCCCTGCCTAGGCGGGTCGGCCACCGCAAAGCCGTAGCCGCGCGGGGCGGAACCTGGGCCCAGCCTGCCGCTTGCCCAGTCCTCGACGCGCCCGGCGTAAAAGTTTACGAAACCCGACCGCGAAAGGTTTTCCCGGGCCAGCGCCAGCGAGGTTTTGTTTTCTTCTATTAAGTCCGCGCGGGGGAACAGCCCGCCCAGAAAGGCGGCGAAGGTGCCGACCCCGCAGTACAGATCCGCCATCGGCAGCTTCCTTTCGGCCGCGCCAAGGCCCGAGGCGATTTCCAAAAGGTCCGCGACGAGCTTTTCCAGCATCGCGCCGTTGCTTTGGAAAAAAGCCCCCGCGTCCAGGGCGAGCTCCTTTTCTAGTATCGCCGTTTTGCCCCGCGTGGTTCCGGCCTCGCTCAGCAGCAGCCCTTTCCGCGAGTACACGGTTGCGCGGTCTTTCCCCGGCGAAACGAAAAAGCTTTTTGCCGCCTCTGCATCCTTTCCTTTGGCCCGCAAAAGCTTTCGAATGCCGGGATCGGCGATCGGGCAGTCGGAAACCGGAACGATTTCGGCGGATTTTCGCGCCTTTAGGCCAAAGAAGGCGTCCGGGCGGTTTTTGTCGAACCCCCTTATGGCGTGAAACTGCATCCGGTTTCTGTATTCCCAGGGCTCGGAGGGCAAAACCGCTGGCTCGGGCGGAACGAAACCGCCTATGCGGACAAAAGCTTCTTTCAATATGGCCGTTTTGGCCTCAAGCTGGGCCGCGTAGCTCAGGTGCTGCAGGTTGCAGCCGCCGCATTCCCCGTAAAACCCGCAGGCCGGCAACGTCCGCCCGCCCGAAGCTTCAAGAACCTCCAGCAGCTCGGCCTGTGCCCACGAGCCGCGCTCCCCGGTCGTGCGGCACAGCACCGTCTCCCCCGGGACGGTTCCTTCGATAAAAAGGCTTTTTCCTTCAACCCTTGCCAGCCCCGCCCCGCCGGCGGCGATTCCCTCGATCCTGGCTTTAAGCGGCGCGCCAACCATAGGCCAGTATAGCGTTTTTTTCGGGTTTGGTATCGCCGGCTATTGACAAATTCCTGCGGTTTTGGCATAGTCAATATACGGAGCCTGAAGCTCTGAAGCCACCTTAGCTCAGTTGGTAGAGCAGCAGACTGAAAATCTGCGTGTCTGGGGTTCAATTCCCCGAGGTGGCAAACGGATAATTCCTTGTGGGACAAGGAATTACAAAACGGTGAAACTTGATGAAAGCTGGAAACACCTATGAAACTTGCAGTGTAACTCAACACTGTAACTAAACCCAGCGTAATGCTGTTGGAGGTGTGGATGGCACGAAAGAAAATCCTAGGAAAAGACCAATTCCATTTCAGGCTCTATC
>Ga0209755_10003447_pt1 | contig 19824 bp, 14 predicted proteins | sample TergutCo191P1_FD_187301 | JGI IMG/M metagenome (GOLD analysis project Ga0209755, IMG submission 187301) | Cornitermes sp. P1 segment gut microbial communities from Petit-Saut dam, French Guiana - Co191P1 (SPAdes) (version 2) | ecosystem: Host-associated > Arthropoda: Insects > Digestive system...
ACTTTGCCAGGTTGGCCCTTCTTTCCTGCAGGCGCTCGTAAATCCGACCGTCGAACGCACCCAGAATCTGCGCCGCAAGCAGGCCGGCGTTCGTGGCCCCGGCAAGGCCTATGGCGACCGTCGCGACTGGAACGCCGCCGGGCATCTGCACGATGGAAAGCAGGGAATCGAGGCCGTTGAGGGCCTTGGACTGCACCGGCACGCCGATTACCGGAAGGCTCGTCTTTGCGGCAACCATGCCGGGCAGATGCGCCGCGCCGCCTGCGCCGGCGATTATCACTTTTAGGCCACGGCCTGCGGCTTCCTCCGCATATTTGAACATATAGTCCGGCGTGCGGTGCGCCGATACCACTTTTTTCTCATAAGGGATTTGCAGTTCTTCCAACACAATGCAGGCATGCCGCATTGTGTCCCAGTCGGAAACGCTTCCCATAATTACGCCAACGCATTTTTCCATTTCCCTGATTGTATGGCCTGGGTACGCCTAATGTCAAGGATGCGCGAAGGTCAATCCATGTTTCACGAGCTACCGCATACAAAGCTTTGGGACGCTGAGCCTGTGCCGCGTTTGCCCGCCACATGAAAAGCCCCTTCCCCGCCGCGCCCAAGGAAGGGGCCAAAAACCACCTGCATTTAATAGGCAAACAACCCGCGCAGCCCAAAATCTGCGCAAAGTCGCCTGCTACTACGGTGCCCCCATACTAGGTTGTCGTGGCACCAAAACCTCCACGTCATAGAATCTTATGGCAGCGCCGTCAAAGCCAATTTCTATGATGCCCGATCCTTCAAAGCTTTGTTCAAGCGTCCGCATCACGTTCTGATGATCGGCGCCATCCCCTGCCGTCCAGGTAGGCCCGTCTTGCCAGGCTCCGGCTGCCTGCCTTATTCTGGCAAGCCTGCCAAGCCCGTCCCCGGCACCGGAAGCATAGCGCACGCGGACCATGAAAGACCCTTCCATACCGGAAATAGATATGATAGCGTTTTCAAGGCCGCCGTTAGGCTGTATCATGCCAAGGGCTGGCCGCCCCAATGCGGGAGACCAGGGTCTTGTGTGTTCAGGTACCCACCTTATGCCATTGTCCCCCGCGTTTTCGCCATGCAAGGTCATGGTTAGGTTTGTGCCGCCGAAGGCAGCCGTAACCGTCGCAGGCGTATTGTTGGCCCCGCCTTCTATGGTACCAGGGCCCGACTCGTTGCCGGGTGTCGCAAACCAGCCCGTTGACGGGTCAGCGGCAGCCGCAGCCCTGGTCGGGCTAATCCTGCCCGCGCCAAAGTCCCAGAGATGGGCCCTTACCCAGTCGCCGTCCTCGTCATTGTCATTATCGGAAGCCCAGGCCCTTACGCCCGAGTCCAAGGCAACGATCGTGGCCAATCCGTCGATGCCGTCGAACCAAACCCTTATCTCCAGAATGGCAGCTTCAGAGTGAATCCCCGGAGGCCAGGAGGTGCCGTTGCTGGACACAACTATACCAACATGGGAGCTGGCATCAGGCAGGGCAGGGGTCGCCCCGCCCGAGTTACTGTTGCCCACAGGCACGCCATCGAAGAGGAAGAAGTGGTTTTGTATTCCCTCAGTAGCCGTGGACTGCAGGCCGAAAGTCACAACGCCCGCCGCCGCCCATTCCTCAGCCGAGGGGGTAGCTATGGCGGAATTGTTACGGAAACCGTCCCCCGCCCCGTGGTTGCGCGCCCTCTGCGGGCCGCGGGCCGGAGGTATTGCCCCTTCAACTACCGTGAAGGAATTGTGGAAATCACCTTGGGCTTCTGCATCGGGATCGGGCGAAAGGAAAACCCCGATTTTTGTGTTGGGGTGAACCACCCCCAAAAGGGTGCGCTCCAGGCAGAAATCGACTTCGACCCTAAACGATTCATGCATTACCGGGGTATCTATCCAGACAAAGTTGCCCGCCAGGTGGGCATTGTCTATAGTCCCGGCGCCTTCGATTCTCAGCGTGCCATCGGGCTTAACCACAGGCGCCGCGCCGAATGCGGGCCTAGTTTCAGTATATACAGGCGAAGACGCCGTCCCCGCCCTAGTAAGCGTCCGGTGGATCAGGGTGGCATCCGTCTGTACCGCCGCAACCTGCACGTCGAAGCTTGCGACAATCGGCTCGCCTCCCCCGTCATATGCAAGGGAAGTCGCCGTTACGGTAACCCACCCAGGGCTCAGGCCGCGGATAGTTACGGAATCGCCTACCTCGTCGCCTTGTATGCTTGCCGCACCGGGGGTCCTACCATCGTCAGAGTTCGGGGCAAGCGCCCAGCTCACGTATGTGCTTGCGGCATAGACCGGCAATACCGTAGCATAAATGACAACCTCGCCGGCCTGCCTAATGAACCTTGGGCCGGCAATTTCCACGCTCACCGCGGGCGGCGCGGTAGTCACTATCTCCACGATGCGGGATTCCTCGACAGGATAGCCAGCCCCCAGGGACACCGAGCGGGCGGTTACCGTAACATTGGTATCATAAACGGCATCGCTACTCAGGACAAGTTCGTTGCCGTCAAAGGATACGACATTGACTTCCCCGATGGGACCCGGCACCGTTATGTTAGTGCCGTTTATGCGCCAGCTAACCGCGGTATTCTCCACGTAGGCCGCCGGTTCCGCCCTCGCGCCAAGGACAAGGTTAGCCCCGCCTGCCACAAGAGTGGATTCGCCTTCAATTACCACGCTCCCCACTGGGGCATACCCCACGCTTACATCCGTGAAGGTATCCGCAACCCCAGCCTCCGGCGAGCTGGCGCTTACGCGGACGGTTTCCCCCGCCCCCGCGCGCAAGCCCGTCACAAGGCCGCCAAGGACCGTCACAAATTCCCCGCCCCCGTCCGCGATGCTCCAGGATATGCTTTGGTTGCTGGCATTGGGGGGATCGAAGGTTACGACAAGCTGCTGGGGCGTCCCCAGTACGACGCTAGTCGTGGCCGGCAAGCTTATGCCGACAAGCGGGTAGTAGGGCGGTGGCTCCACAAGGCTTACCTGGAAAACCCTGCGTGAACCGCCCCCGCGAAGCCCCAAGTGTATGTCAACCGTCCCGTCTGCGGGGCCGCGGAAATCGTGAATACCTCTTACGGCATTTTGCCCGGAAGTAGCCGAGGACTGATCGGTAAAAAACGACGCGACTTCCTCGCCATCGACCAGGACGACAAGTTCGTGCAAAGGATTCGGGGTGCCGCCTGTGCCGGCGAAGTCAACTATAATCCTGAAAGACGAGGGCACGCCGCCAATCGAAAGGAACGCGGTCTCTTCCGTGGCGCCAAAGCCGGCAACCCGTATCCTGGTAGGGCTTACGCCCGCCGGGCCTTCGGTACCCTGCCAGCCGCCCCCAGTATTCCAAAGTATACCATGCGTAGTGCCGGTACCGGTGGCGTTACCCGGATACAGAACCATATTGCTGAACGGGGGGGCGGGGAATGTGGCCGACCCTTCCCTTCTGCCGTAAGTGGTCATTGCGGCATCATTGTCGTTCCCCTCGCCGGATTGCCTACCCCCGCCAGCAGTCATAGTCCAGGCCCCGGCCTCGTCGATTATGGGGTTCGGAAGGAGGGTGAAGCCCCAGGTAACGGGGAGTGTCAAGGGGCCAATCTCGGCACCGGTGCCGGGCACGGTTACGCTAAGGCTGACGGAAGGCCCGTGGCTGGATCTTGCCGTGACAAGTATTGGCGCGGCACTTGGGCTAAGCGCCGTAATCGTAGTCGCGGGGCCGGTACGGGTCGGCGGGTCGAACCCTATCCATTCCGACGCGTCGGCAGGGGTGGTTTCCCATGTAATCGTGCCCATGTCGGCCCCCGTCGGCAGGGCCGACACGGAGAGGGGCAGCGAAGCTCCAAGGGAGACGGTCTGCGGCGCGGACGGGCTAATACTAAGACCCGTCAGGGCAGGCGGCCTGTCGTTCTCATTTCCATTTGGGCATCCCGCCAGAACCAGCATCAAACCAGCGGCGAGCAGCCCCAAACCAAAGGGGTTCTTCTTCATACCTTGTACTCCTACACGTCTTCATGATGAACGCCACTGCGGACGCTCCTTAGTGGATTTCCGCCAAGTACTCTCCGTGTTTAAGATAAGCGGTAGGAGAATGTCCCATACAGACAGGTTTTTGCTTTTTCCAGACATTGAAACGGCGGGCTGCCCACCCGCCGTCCGCGGACTCAAACTTTGAACTGCGAAATGGCCCGCATCAGAACGGAAATGTTCTCCCGGTTCCTGCCGCTAAGCTCGTTTACGCTGTTCACCGCCCTGTTAATCTGCTCAGCGCCCGAAGCCATCTCGTTGATGCCGTTGGTTATTTCCTGCGTGGCCTTCTCCAGGTTCTTGCTTTCCTGGATGACTTCCTTGCTGCCCTCAAGCATCTCCATGGAGCCGCCCATTACCTGCTGCGTTATCTCGCTTACCTGCCCGGACGAGTTAAGGACCTGCTTGCTCCCATGGCCCTGCTCCTCCATCGCATTCCGGATTGTCTCCTCCTGCTCGGCGACAGTCCCAACGCCGCGCTCTATCGCCTCGAACTTGTCAAGGACCTTGCCGGTGGAACGGGTGATCTTGTCGATCGATTCCTTTATTTTTTTCAGCACAGTTCCGATGGTCTTCGACTGCTCGCCCGAGGACTCGGCCAGCTTGCGTATCTCGCCGGCCACGACCGCAAAGCCCCTGCCCGACTCGCCGGCGTGGGCCGCCTCGATTGCCGCGTTCATCGAAAGGAGGTTCGTCTGGCTGGCGATGTTCTCCATCACCGAGTTTATTTCCATTAGGCCTTCGGACTCGCGGGCGATTCCCTGGATGTCCTCCGCCACTTCATGCAGGCTGGATCTGCCGGTCACCGAGGATTCCTGCAACTCCCTTACGTTGTCGGCGTTTTTGACAAGGGTCGTGGTAACGGACTGGATGTTGGCCAGCATTTCCTCCACGGCGGACGATGACAGGGACACGGCATCGGTCTGGCGTTCGACATGGCCGCTTAGCCTGCCTATGTTGGCCATAACCTGCTCCATGGTGGCATTGGTCTCGCTGACGCTGGCGCTCTGGTTCAGCACCCTGCCTTTAATGCTCTGGATGTTGGCGGTAATCTCGTTCATCGCCGAGGCGGTCTCCGTCATGTTGCTGGCAAGATCGTTGCCTATGTCGGACAGGGATGCGGCCTGATGCCTGATTGTGATAATCATTTGCCTGAATTCCTCCATGGTCTGGTTGAAGTAGCGGGAAGCCTCGGCGGTTTCGCCCCCGCCCGTTTCCGGAAGCCTCTTCGTCAGATCCGCCTCGCCGTTTGCGATGTCGTTAAGTAGGCGCGCCATGTTCACGATGGGCTTGGCCACGCCCCTGGACACAAACATCGCCGCCAGTATCACAAGCGCGACAATGACAATGCAGGTTACGATGGCAAACACGATCATCGCGTAGCTGTCCGCCTGAACCTCGTTCATGGGTATCGCAATGGCAAAGGCCCAGGGTTCCGGGAAATCGGCGATGGAAATGGGAATCGAGTAGAACCGGAATATGTGCCCCCCGACGGGAATGTCAAAATGGTGCTCCAAACCCTGCCGAATGGCGTTTTCGAAAGGGATCAGCATTTGCCCCAGCATATCCCCTTCCGTCTCCCGTATGTTCCTCCCTATGCGCGCCGAGTCGAAGTGGGAAATGACGGTGCCGTTGTTGCTGAACGCGGCGGTAAGCGTGCCCTCAAAGAGCCTGTCAATGTCCTGGCCTATATCGTTAAGCCGGGCCAGGGAGATGTCAATGCCGACAATCCCCACGATTGCGCCGGCGGAGTTGCGTATAGGTGCCGCAATGGTGGCCACGTTTCTAATCTCGCCGGCTAGGAGCCTGTTATAGGGGTTCGTCATAATCGGCCCGTTGCGCCTCCTTGGCAGCAGGTAGAAGTCGTCGGAATCAAAATCCCGCCTTAGGTGCACGACGATGTCCCCCGCCGTGTTGCGGACATAGCCCGAAACAAAACGCCCCCGCTCGTCCGTCCCAGGGGCGCCAAGCCACGCCGCGTCGTCGCCCTCCAGGATATCGGGGTCCCAGATACTCCAGGCGTTGGCGACAAACTCGCCGGTCTCCACCATGCTCCTTACCGCACTGTCGAGGTAGGCCCTGCGCCCTGCAACTGGGATAGACTCGAAGCTCCCCATCATGCCGGCGGCGACGCTCACCATGAACCAGTGATCCTCGATAAAATTGTCAAACTCCTCGCCTATATGGCGTGCCATGCTAAGGGTAAGGTTGCTCGCCATGCTTTCGGAAGCCTCCCAGGCCCGAAAAATCAAAACGGTGCCTATAGCGGCAATGCTAACGACGTTAAAAATAACCATGAGCAATGTAATCTTGAAACCGATTTTCATAAAGCCCCCCTGATAAAACCGATGATACGAGCCGCGCGGCAACGCCGCCAAAGGTATAAACAAATTGTCAACTTTAGGTTCATGGGGGGGAGGGGGAGGATGGCAGGACGGTAACACAACACCATAAACCTCCCAGGTGGACACATATTTGCCAGAAATACGTTAAAGGCAACATCCCGTGCCATAACCACTGTTTTAAAATTATGTCCACTGTGAACAAAAGTCAAGTGTTTTTTGGATAGTTTCCAGGGAATCGTACTATTGGCGAAAATGCCTGCGGGCAAAAACCTGCCGGTTTGTGTTAAGACAATTTGCGGCGGGATACCGCCCCGCCGCCCGTGTTAAACCTTAAACTGCGAAATGGCCTGCACCAGAACGGAAATGTTCTCCCTGTTTTTGCAGCTAAGTTTGTTGACACTGTCCACCGCCATGTTGACCTGGTCCGCGCCCGTGGCCATGTCGTTTATGCCGTAGGCTATTTCCTGCATGGCCTTTTCGAGGTTTTTGCTTTCGTGGATGACCTCCCTGCTGCCCTCAAGCATTTCGAGGGATCCATCCTTCACCTGCCGCGTTATCTCGCCTACCCGATCGGAGGCCTGCAGAATCTGCCTGGTGCCATGGCCCTGCTCCTCCATGGCAGCCTGGATCGTTTTGTCCTGCTCGACCACCGCCCTTACGCCCCGGTCTATGGACTCGAACTTGTTAAGGACATTGTCGGTTGCCCAGGTTATGCTGTCGATGGATTCCTTGATCTTCCCCAAGACCTCCGAGACGGTCTGGGATTGCTCCCTGGAGGATTCCGCAAGCTGGCGTATCTCGGCGGCGACCACAGAGAAGCCCTTGCCGGCCCCGCCGGCATAGGCCGCCTCGATTGCGGCGTTCATCGAAAGAAGATTCGTCTGGCTGGCGATGCTTTCCATCATCTCGTTTATTTCCAAAAGCCCCTCGGACTCCCTGGCGATTTCCTGGATATCCGCCGCAACCTCCTGCAGGCTGGACTTGCCCGTCTCCGACGATTCACGCAGTTCCCTTACGTTCTGGGAGTTCCTGCCGAGGATTGCGGTAACGGATCGGATGTTGGCCAGCATTTCCTCGACGGCGGACGATGTCTGGGCAACCGCGCCGGCCTGGTGTTCGACCTGGGCGTTCAGCTTGTCGATGCTGACGGTAATCTGCTCCATGGTTGCATTGGTCTCGGTGACGCTCGCGCTCTGGTAGATGATTTTGCCCTTGGTACTGCGGATGTTGGCGGTAATCTGGTTCATCGCCGAGGCCGTCGCCGTCATGTTGCCCACAAGCTCGTTGCCAATGTCAGACAGCGCCCCCGCCTGCCTCTTGATCACGACAACCATCTTCCTGATTTTCCCTATCGTCAGGTTGAAGTAACGGGAAAGCTCGGCTATCTCGTCGCTGCCGTTCTCGGGGAGGACCTTGGTCAAATCGCCGTCGCCCTCGGAAATGTCCCTAAGCTTTTCCACGACACGGAGTATGGGTTCGGTTATCGAGCCCATCACAAAAACCATTACCGCTATGGTGACGGCAAAAACGATTAGGGCTATGAGCCCGGCTACCGACCGCATCCTTTTTACGGGCGCCATTGCCTCAGCGGCAGGATACGCAAGCACGTAGGCCCAGGGCGTGCCGGAATCCGCGACCCAGATGGGGACCGCCGCGACGTGCAGGTAGTCGTTTAGGCCGGGGTTGAAAATAACCCAATTGATGCCTTCGCCCACGCGGATGGCCTGGATGACCTCGTCGAGGCGCTCCCCCGCCATCGGCCGCTCGGTTTCGCGCATGTCCCCCCCGGGGCGGCCCGGGATAAAGTGGGCGACTATGATGCCGCTGTTGCTGAACACCGCGGCCAGGGAGTTCGCGAAGGGCAGGTTGGCGCGGGCAATCTCCTGGATTCGATCCATGGAAACGCCAACGCCGACGGCCCCCCTGAATTCGCCGTCCACGATTATCGGCATTGAGATGGTGGCCTTAAGGACGGTCTCGCCGCCCACTTCGTAAAAGGACGGGCACAGAAGCGCGCCCCGCATCGTCCGCCTGGGGATCTGGTAGAAGTCCCCTACCCCGGGGAGGTCGTAATTGGGGGGGAGGACGCCCAGGCTTACACCTTCCCCATCCCTGAACCAGAAAGGGGCGAAACGGCCGGCGTCCTCCAGGCTCGAGCCCTCTATGCCCATGAAGGCCAGGTCGCCGCCCTCCAGCGCGTCAGGCTCGAAGACCGCCCAGGCCGTTATTATGTGGGGGTTGTCACGAACCATGTTCTCCAGTGCCCTGTTTATGAAGTTGCGCCTGTTGTGCACGATTATAAACTCGTACTGCTGCAGTATGCTGGCCAGCGTTTCCGCGCTGTACCAGCTCATTCCCAGAAACTCCCCGATTTGAAGCGAGACCTCCCTGGCGCCCTGTGCCAAGGATGCTTCCGCAAAGTTTTCGAGCAGGCCCCTTGCCTGCGAAACCAAGGACAGCGAAACTGTCAAGGTGCTGGCAAAAACAAGGACACCCATAATCACCGTAATTTTTAAGCCCAACTTCATGATGCTCCCCCATGGCAAGCGTTGCCTTACACGTAAGATGTGCAAACATTCTCCAGGAAGACCCGCCGTTTGTCAAACATTTTTTTTACCCCCCCTCCCCCACCTAGCGGCGAAGCTTGGAAGCGAAAGGGGAAGCCAAACAAACAAAATACTGGCATTTCCAAACGTAGGCGGGCACGGCCCATGAAACGACCCCCGTTCAGGGTACGGCAGTATTAGGGAACACCAAAATACCTCCGCTTGACGCAGGGCCTAAATTGCACGGCACTGTGCCCAATACCACAAGGGAAATACGACGAATGATGAACACCGACAGAGTACAGGGCGTTTTACGACTACCACCGAATGGAACGCCATGAGGGTGATTCAAGCGATGGCGGGGGATCGTTGGCAAACCCTGTGCTCATTATAATATCTGCCCGTAAGGCGGAACCATTCGAACGGAAGATATATCATGGCAGTAGTGAGATACATGGCTGGCAGAGGGTTAAGCCCTGAAAGAATTACGGAAATGAAAGCGAGGATGGCGGCGGCGGCCAAGCGCCCATATACCTACGACCCCGACTGCCCCCCGCTTACGGAAGAGCAGCTTGCCGAGTTTCGCCCGGTAAACTTTGGCAGCATGGAGGAACGGGCACGGCACATAGAGGCGACGGGCAAAACGGCTCCCGTTCAGGGCACGGCAGTATCGGTATAACCTGCAGCCCCAGCCCCGTCACACCGGCGGCCTTGCAATCCGCACGATGTCCGCAAAAATCCCCCCGGCGGTTACCTGTGCGCCGGCACCTGGCCCCTTGACCACCATCGGCAGCCTTAGATAACGGTCGGTGGTCATAACCACGATGTTGTCGCTGTCAACAAGCGAGCGGAAGGGACTGTCGGCAGGCTCGGCCCTTATCGAAAGCCCTACCACCCCAGCCTCCATTACCGCAACATAGCGCAGGGCCTTTCCCTGTGCGGCGGCCTCGGCACGGCGTTTCTCGAAGGCGGCATCGTGCTTTTCCAGTTCCTTAAAGAAGGCATCCACGGTTTTGGCCTTGAAGCAGGCGGGCGGGAGAATCGGCTCTATGCCAACGTCGGCAAGCTCCAGGGAAAGGCCGCACTCACGGGCGAGGATCAGGGCCTTGCGGGCGGCATCCATGGCGTTGAGGTCGTCGCGGGGATCCGGCTCGGTATAGCCCTTCGCCTTGGCCTCACGCACGAGGGCGGAAAACGGCTTGCTTCCGTCGTAGTTGTTGAAGATGAAGCTCAGGGTGCCGGAAAAAACCGCCTCTATGCGGCGAATCCTGTCCCCGGAAAGATGCAGATCCCTCAAGGTCGAGATAACCGGCAGGCCGGCGCAGACTGTGGTCTCGTATAGGTAGGGAATCCCCCTGTTGCGTGAAAAGCCGGTAAGCTTTTTGTAATATGCCATCGAGCCGGAGTTGGCCCGTTTGTTCGGCGTGACGACCGCAATGGATGCCTCCAGAATCTTCCCGTACAGCGAGGAAACCTTGTCGCTGGCCGTGCAGTCGCAGAAACAGGCGTTGGGCAGGTTTAGGGCGAGCATCCGCTCGACGAAGGAATCCAGGCTGACAGGCTCGAAAACCTCGCCGCCCTCCTTCCTGCCGCCGGCCTTGCCCCCCCTGCCTTTCGCCGGCGACCCCCCGTTAATCAGGGCCTTGGTTTTAAGGGGATCAAGCCCCTCGGCGTTGAAAACCATCCGCAGGTCGTTTGCGACGCCGACAAGGTTTATCCTTATCAGATCCTTGTCGGCAAGGGTCTTCCTGTGCGACGCAATCTGCTCCAGCAGGGTCCCGCCGATAAGGCCAGTCCCCACGAGGAAAAGGTTCACCGAGCGGGTCGTCGCATGGAAGAATGCCTCGTGCACGGCGTTAAGTGCCTTGGCCTCGTCCTGCCTGGAAATCACCGCCGAGATGCTGGACTCCGAGGATCCCTGGGCGATGGCGACCACGTTCACGCCGTTCCTTCCCAGTGCATGGAAGAACTTGCCCGAAACGCCGGACGCGCTTTTCATTCCGGAGCCCACCACGGCAATCACCGAAAGGTCGGCCTGCGCAAGCGGCCTGTCTATGCCGCCGTCCCGTATCTCGTGGGAGAATTCCTCCTCCAGGGCGGCCAGGGCCTTGCCGGCCTCGCCCGGCGGCAGGGCAAGGCACAGCGAATACTCGCTTGAGCCCTGGGTTATAAGAATCACGCTGATTTTCCTGCGGGCCAGGGCGCCGAAGATCCTTGCAGAAATGCCGGCGACGCCCATCATGCCCGTCCCCTGCATACGCACCAGCGCGACATGGTTTATCGAGCTTATCCCCTTTACCGGGAACTCCCCCCCGCCGGCCCCGTGTACGATGCGGGTGCCGGGGCAGGACGGGTTGAAGGTGTTGCGGATCGAGATGGGGATTCCCCGTTCCAGCGCGGGCCTTACCGTGGGGGGGAATAGAACCCTGGCGCCGAAGTGGGAAATTTCCATCGCCTCGGAATAGAGCATTTCGTCGATCCTGAAGGCGTCCCTTACAAGGCGGGGGTCGGCGGAAAGTATCCCGTCAACGTCGGTCCAGATTTCAACCTCGTCCGCCCCGAGCGCGGCGGCGAAAATGGCGGCGCTCAGGTCGGACCCACCGCGGCCCAGGGTTATGGTCTGCCCGTCCGCCGTGGAGGCTATAAAGCCCGTCACCACCTGCAATGGCTTCCTGCGCCCGGACTCGCCGAAGAAGGAACGGATGTTGGCAAAGGTCTCGGCGGGAAGGTACCCGGCGTTCCCGAAACTGCCTGCGGCCTTTACCAGGGGCCTGGCATCAAGAAACGCCGCCTTTATGCCGCTTCCGCTAAACACGCGGGCAATAAGCCCGGCGGAAAGACGCTCGCCGAAGCTCACAACAAGATCGAGGGTGCGGGGGGAAAGCTCGCTAAGCAGGGCGATCCCTTCCAAAACGCGGCCCAACTCGTCCACCAGGGCGTTTATCTCGGCGACGGCGGCCCTGCGCCCGCCGTCCTTTAGGAAACGCCCGGCCGTGCCCTTGTGCCTTGCGGAAAGGTCGGCCAACTGCCCCCGGAACTGCCCGTCCCGCACCGAGGCCTTACGGGCCATGTCTATAAGGGTGTCGGTAACGCCCGAAAACGCCGAAACCACAAGCGCGGGAACCTGCCCCCTGTGATCCCTGTCCTTGAGTATTTCGATGATCCGGCTTACCGCCGAAGGGCTGCCCACCGAGGTGCCGCCGAATTTCAATATCTTCATCCGCTCTCCAAAGCTTGCCATAGAAAACCCAGCGAGGCGCGAAATCATCAACCCGCACACTGTACTTTTACGGCTTTTTTGTGTAGGCTTGTATTATGGGTCAAATATAGGCGAAAGTAAAGGGCGGCGTTTATGATGGGCATTGTTCTTATCCTTGTTTTTGTGGTAGTTGCTGTTTCCTCCGGGCTCATGGTCAGGTTGCTCGTCCGCCTTGCCCACAGCAAGTCATGGTACGACCGCACAAGCGAACGGGGGGTGCATTCCGGCAAGGTCCCCCGCCTGGGCGGCCTGGGCTTTGTCCCGGTTTTCGTGGTTACCGCCATGGTCATAGTGCTTACCCTGGACCAAGTCTATTCCTTCGCGCGCTTTATCCTGGTTATTGCCGGGGCCTGCGCCATTGCCCTTTTCGGCGTTTTGGACGACTTCCGCCCCCTGCGGCCGACTGCCAAGCTGCTCATCCAGGTAGGGGCGGCCCTGTGCGTGGTCGCCTCCGGCAATGTGTTCGGGTACATCGTCTTTTTTGACGAAAGCCTTCTGCTAAGGTTCCCATGGATAGCCTACCTAATTACCGTTTTCTGGCTCGTGGGGATGACCAATGCCGTAAACCTGATCGACGGCGTTGACGCACTTGCCGGCGGAATCTCATTCCTCGTCGCCCTGACATTCGCCTATATCTTTTTCATGCACTCGGGGGTATCCATATTCGTGATGATCTGCGTTGCCCTGGCAGGGTCGATTGCCGGGTTCCTGGCCTTCAACGCCCCCCTTCCCAGGGCAAAAATATTCATGGGGGACGGGGGGAGCCAGTTCCTGGGGTTTACCTTGGCTCTTTTGCCCCTGCTCGGGGGGCAAAACACATTGGCCTCCATGCCCATACTTTACGTTGCGGCGGTACTGGCAATCCCCATTTTCGACACCACCGCCGCCGTATGGCGGCGGATCAGGGACAGGAAGCCGCTAAGCAGCCCCGACAGGTCCCACATACACCACAAACTAATGAACCTTGGGCTTAACGCCCGTAAAATCGATGCGGTAATGTTAAGCCTACAGGCTGCCATAAGCGTTCTTGTCATAGTTTCACTGAAACTTGCGGAACTCCCCAGCCGCTGGCAGACCCTGGCCCTGCTTGGCCTGGCCTACGCCCTGGCCATTGCTTTCTTTGCGGCGCTGCATTTCATGAACAGCAGACATGCAAAAAACGCCGGCGATCCCCCCTCCCCCCCCATGCAGACGCTTGGGGCAACAAACATAGAGTGAACAATGATTTCCAAAAACCACAGCAAAACCAACAGCCCAGGTTTTTCCCGGCATTATTTTGACTGGGCCGCTACCGCGGTACCCGATTCCCATACCTGGCCTAGGCCCTTCCCTTTCGGAAACCCGTCGTCCCTGCACAGCGAAGGGCGGGCGGCCAGGGATGCCCTTGAATCGGCCCGTGCCAAATGCGCCAAGGTTCTGGGCGTCCCCCCCGAAACACTTTACTTTACTTCGGGGGGGACCGAGGCAAACTGCATTCCGCTGTACTCTTCCCTGGCACGCCAAAGCTCGGGGCGGGTAATCGCATCGCGTGGGGAGCATTCCTCCGTTGCCGAAAACGTCAAAAGCCTGGAGCGGCTGGGGAAAAAAATTGGTTTTATCCCGGTTGATCCCTTCGGCAGGGTAACACCGGCGCTGCTTTCCCAGACCCTGGAAAAACACCCCGACACACGTTTCGCCGCAATCATGGCGGTCAACAACGAGACGGGGACGATCAACGACATGGCCGCCCTGCGCCCCATCCTTCGTGCCGTGAACGGGCCGCCGATTCACCTGCACTGCGACATGGCGCAGGCCGCGGGAAAAATCCCCCTGGACATTGCGGGCTGGGACCTTGATTCCGCATCCTTAAGCGCGCATAAGATCGGCGGGGCCAGGGGCGTCGGGCTTTTGTACCTGCGAAAGCCGGTTGAAACCCTTTGCCTGGGCGGCGGCCAGGAAAGGAAGGTACGTTCCGGCACGGAGAACCTCGCCGGGGCCTTGGCCCTGGCGGCCTGCCTTGAAAACCACGCCCTGCCGGAAAAAACCCAGGCCGAGCGCGGGCAGGCCCGCCTCCGCTGGAAACGCCTGTTAGGCGCGCTGAAAAAAATTGAACGCTGCCGGCTTATCCCGGCGGAACGGGGCATCGACGACGAAGGTTTTTCCCCCTACATAGTGCAGGCGGCCTTCAGGGACGTGCCCGGCGAGGTGATGACCCGTGCCCTGGACGATCTGGGCTTCGCGGTTTCCACCGGCGCCGCCTGCTCGTCCTCCTCGCCCGAACGCCCGGTGCTGGCCGCAATGGGCATAGCGGACAACCAAAGCCTGGAGGGGATACGCATCTCCCAGGGCTGGACAAGCACGGACGATGAAATCGGCGGCCTGCTTGCGGCAATTTCGGAGGTGCTGAAATTCCTGTGAACGACGGCGGCAGCAAGCGCCTTATCTGGCTCCTCAAGCCTGCCGAACTCGCGCTAAAGGGCGACAACCGCAAAGGCTTCGAGGCGGTGCTGAAACGGAACCTGCAGGCCATGCTGGCGGGGCGCAAATTGCAGATCATCCTGCACAGGGGCCGCTTTTACGTGCACGCCAAGGAAGCGGACCGCTGGGCGGTGGAGGATGCCCTGGATCGCCTGATTGGAATCGCAGGCTGGGCGGAAACCAGCAGCCTCCCGAAAGACATCGGGGCGGTGCTGGCCGCCTGCGTCGCGGAGGGGGAAAAACTTTGGGCGCAGGGCATTGGCAGCTTCAAAATCGAGGCCCGAAGGACCGACAAATGCTTCCCCTTCGACTCCTACGCGCTAAGGTGCAAGGCCGGCGATGCCGTAACGGAGGCCGTCCCGGGCCTGCAGGTGGACGTGCGCAAGCCCGGCGCGGTCATCCGCATAGAGATACGGGAAAAGGCCTACGTCTACAGCGATGCCCGCAAGGGCCTGGGGGGCCTGCCGGTGGGGACGGCGGGCCGCGGCCTGCTGCTGCTGTCCGGGGGCATCGACTCCCCGGTTGCGGGCTTCATGATGGCGACACGGGGGATGGGGATTGACGCGGTGCATTTCCACGCCTACCCCTACACCTCCGCCGAGGCGAAGGAAAAGGCCGCCCGCCTTGCCGGGGTACTCGGTACCTACTGCATGGGCATACGCCTGTACGCCGTTGGTTTTACCAAGGTGCAGATGCGCATAAAGGAACGCGGCCCGGAGCCTTGGGCCACGGTGCTCCTGCGCATGGCGATGATGGAATGCGCCGAGAAAATCGCCCGAATGACAAAATGCAAATGCCTAATAACCGGGGAAAGCCTTTCGCAGGTGGCAAGCCAGACCGTTGAGAACCTGGCCTGCACCCAAAGCCGCGCCGCGCTCCCCGTGCTGCGCCCGCTAATCGGCACCGACAAGGAGGCCATAATAAGAAAGGCGGAACAGATAGGCAGCTACAAAATTTCCGTGGAGCCCTACGAGGACTGCTGCGTCCTGTTCAGCCCCCCCCGCCCCGTCCTGCGCGGCGACCCTGCCGAGGCCTGCGCCCTCTACGAAGCCCTTGAGCTGGAGCCGCTGATCGGGGAGGCGCTGCGGGAATGCGAGACTATAAAATGCGGCGCCTAGGCAGGGCTTTTACTCGCAAGCCTATTCCCTCTCCCCCCGGTTTATGCTAAGCTGAAGCCGATGGCTCAAAAGCAACAGGACTTTTTCGACAGGCTGCAAACCGTGACCGAATCGTTTCTGACCCGACGGAAAAGAGCCCGACGAATCAAAAAGGCAAAACAGAAGGCAAAAAACCCCGTCCTCGACTGGCTGGAAGCCTTCGTTTGGGCGGCAGGCATGGTGCTTCTCGCAAACCAGTACCTTCTTCAGGCATACGTAATCCCCTCCGGCTCGATGATCGACACCCTGCTAATCGGGGACAGGATCTTCGTCAACAAGCTGGTGTACGGGCCGGAACTCCTGCCGGGCATCGGGAAAATGCCAAGCCCCTTCAGCCCGGAACGGAACGACATCATCATTTTCGAAAACCCGTCCTATGTTTCAAGGGGGCCGATTTTCGACGTGGCCCAGCGGATAATCTACATGCTGACCCTGTCGTTCGTGGACATAGACAGGGACGAGCACGGGCAGCCCAGGGCGCACTTCCTTATAAAACGGGCGGTGGGGGTAAGCGGCGACCGGCTCGTCATGGAGAGGGGCGAGATGAGGATCCGCTTTGCCGGGGACGAAGGCTGGACCGACGAGCGGGAGTTCGCGGCGCAACGGGGCTGGGGGCATTCCATAAGCCGGCTAATGGATACGGACCAGTACCCGGTGCTGGAAATGGCAGGGAGGGCCGTCGCGTGGCACGACCTGGGAATGCCCATACCCGACCACCTGCAGGCCGCGGTAATGTCCGTGAACCGCATCAGTTTCCCGGACTACCTTGCCCACGAGAGGGCGAGGCTGGAAACCCTAAGGAGCGCCCTGCCCCACGACCGCCGCTACGCGCTAATGCACGCGCGGCATTCGCTGGGCTGGTACGTTCCGGAAGGCAGGATATTCCCCCTTGGCGACAACCGGGACAATTCGAGGGACGCGCGTTACTTTGGGCCGGTACGGCTTTCCAACGTACTTGGCAGGGGGGCGGTTATCTACTGGCCCATAAGACGAATAGGAGCCCTTAGGTAGGGCGATGCGGGGCAAAAATGTTTAACAAATCATTACAGTATTCGGTCGCGGCGCAGAAACGTGAGCGCTACAAGCTGCTGCGTGTTGTCTTTACCCTACTAATCATGTTCCTGCTGTACAACGCGATACACACCTTCCTCTTTTCCGTCTGGGTCATCCGCAACGATTCGATGTACCCCGGCCTGCGGACCGGGGATCGCCTGCTGGTGGTTTCCTCCACCCTGCCCTTCCTGTTTTCCAATATAGGGGGGGGCGAGGGCACGCTCCACTACAACCGCGGGAGCATAGTGCTTATAGACAAGGAACGCGAAAAGAGGCGGAACCCGCTTCTGGTGGCCGCGGACGGCCTTGTCCGGTTTTTTACGGCACAGCAGATTAGCGTCCTCGGCGCGGGGGAACGCTTTTACATGAAGCGCCTTGTCGCCCTCCCCGGCGACGAGCTTAGCATGGCAAATTTCGTCATGCGGATACGGCCGGCGGGCAGCGCCTTTGCCCTCACCGAATTCGAGCTTTCCCACAGGCCCTATTACCCGACCATCCCGCAGGTGCCGGCGCTTTGGGACATGACGCTCCCCCTTTCCGGGAACATGGAAAGCATCCTGCTTGGCCCGGGCAAATGCTTTGTCATATCGGACGACAGGGGCAGCACCGGCGATTCCCGTACCTGGGGGCCAATCAGCACGGGGATGATAATCGGCAGGCCGGTGTTCCGCTTCTGGCCGCTGTCCAGGATTGGCTTCCCATAAAGGCGAACTCGGCATCGCTGTACATACACGTCCCCTTCTGCGCAAGCCTCTGCGACTACTGCGATTTTTTTTCGGTTCCCGCGAAGGGCGGCCCGGGCGGGATGGATCCGTTCGTGGATGCGCTGCTGGGCGACCTGGAAGACCAGCTTGCCTTTTTTGAGGTTGGGGATGTCCCCAGCGTCTACATTGGGGGGGGGACGCCATCCGTGCTTGGGGCGGCCCGTATGGGGCGCCTGCTTTCGGGGATCAAGAACCTGCTTGATCCCCTGGCCTGCCGTCCCGCCGAGTTCAGCGTGGAGGCAAACCCGGAGTCCGCGGACGAGGCCTTCCTGCGGGCCTGCGTAGACGGGGGCGTAAGCCGGATAAGCCTTGGCATCCAGACCTTCCACGAAGCCTCGCGGCGGCAGATAGGGCGGGGGGGGGATCCGGCCATGGTTTCGCGCCGGCTCGCCCTTGTCGCGGAACGCTTCCCCAAGGCCTTCTCCGCGGACCTTATCGCCGGCCTCCCCTTCCAAACCAGGGCCCTTCTGTCAAACGACATCGAACGCCTGCTTGGCTTCGAGCCCGCCCATGTCTCGCTGTACAGCCTTACGCTCGATCCGGAAACCCCGCTTGGCAGGCGGGCCCGTGCCGCTGGCAGGGCCGCGCTTTCCCTGCCACCGGAAGACGAGGCCGACGGCCTATGGATTGCCGGGCGCGACATGCTTGAAGACGCCGGCCTCGCGCAGTACGAGGTTTCCAACTTTGCCCTGCCGGGGAAAACCTGCATGCACAACATACGCTACTGGCGCATGGAAAACTGGCTTGGCGCGGGCCCCTGTGCATCCGGGACCATCCTTTGCGAGTCCGGGCGGGGGCGGCGTTTCACCTACCCTGGCGACATAGCCGCCTACCTTGCCGCCCCACGCCCCCTTATCCGCCTGGCCCATGCCGAGGAACTGTCCAAGGCCGATCTAATGCTGGAAACCTTGCTTATGGGTTTCCGCTACCGCGGGGGGCCGGACCCGCAAAGCTTTGAAAGGCGGTTCGGCCGCAGCATAGCGGACTGCATTCCCGGCACAATCGCCCGCTGGCGCGGGAGGGGCTTTTTCGAGGCGGGGGATCCCGGAACGCTGGCCCCCTCAAGGGAAGGCCTGCTTTTCGTGAACGGCTTTTTGCGGGATGCCTTTGGGGAGATAGCTCTTGGTGGTTAGACCTGTGGCTGTCCGCGAAGGGTACGTCGCATTTCCCACATTTTCCGCCGTATCTCGGGAAGTTCGCTTGCCGCGTCTTGGGTTGGGCTTGACGCGCCCGCGTCTTCCTCATCGTCCTCCGGAGGAACCAGCCGAAGGTTATGGCCGTCCGCCCTTGCCGATGCTAGGGCTTCCTCCCGTGTCGCGTTTTTTTTGTCGCTCATATTTGTTCCCCCTTTTCCAAGAGGCGCATAATCCGAGTGATTTCATACTGGGCTTCATGCACGTCTATCAACCGTATCGGCCCCATGTATTCCATGTCCTCCTTTTTTCCACAATTAGCATTGCCGCCGCGTCATCGCGCATGTTTCTGAATATCTTTTCCCGTATCCCGATATCCACGTCCTTGAGGGCTTTGGTAAGAATTTGTGAATCCACCCGGCACAAAACCCGCTGAACATCCGGGTTGGATAGCAACACGATGTCCTCTAATATTCCGATGCCAATGTGCTGTCGAATTTCCGTGCATAGTTTGCGGTTTTCGCGGCGAAGGCTTCCGGATCGTGGCGGCGGATGAAGTCGATTGGGCGGCTCGCGTCGTTCGCCAGGTCGATGGTGTCCCATGCGCCGGGGGATTTTCCCCGTCGGGGGGTTCCAGGCTGGCCAGGGTTTGCGGTCGCGCGGCCGGGTCTTCAGCCCGATAAATCCCCGTCAAGGCTTTCATCTGGATTTTTTTAAGGCGCAGTTCCTCCTCGTCCCGTTCGGTGCTTAGCATGTTGGACAGAATGCGGCGGATTTGTTCCAGGCTAAGTATTTCAATCATGAGCGACATGCCGTATTCAAAAAAGTCCCGCCGGGCGCAACATCATCAACTTAAGGGAAAGGTAGCCTGAAAGGCCCCAATTCCGACATAATGGGAAAGGGGGGCCAATGAGCATATCGCAAGTCTGTCAACGAATCAAGGAACTGTTCGACGAAATCCGCGGGAAGGGGATAAAAAGCGCCGCGCGGAACAAGGACGACCACACCAGCTGGACGCGGGAGCGAAGCATGCCGCTGCATGATATACTGACCTGCACGCTGGGCAAGAAGGGCCTGAGCGGGGTGATGGAGGTAAGG
>Ga0209755_10003448_pt1 | contig 19824 bp, 26 predicted proteins | sample TergutCo191P1_FD_187301 | JGI IMG/M metagenome (GOLD analysis project Ga0209755, IMG submission 187301) | Cornitermes sp. P1 segment gut microbial communities from Petit-Saut dam, French Guiana - Co191P1 (SPAdes) (version 2) | ecosystem: Host-associated > Arthropoda: Insects > Digestive system...
CGGGTGTACACGGTAGAGCGCTGTATTTCGTACCTAACGCAGAAGGAGGGGCTTTCCCCCGAAGAGGCGGCGATGCTGGGTAATCAGTTGTATGGCTGCGACTTGTGTCAGGATGCTTGCCCTTATAATGCTCGCCTCCGCGGCGCGCCGCGTGGTAAAACGTATGTAAACCCCGCGCGCTGGCTGGCGATGACGGATGAGGACTTTGCGCGGGTGTATGGGCATACGGGGATGCTGTGGCGGGGGGCGGAGGTGCTGCGGCGCAATGCGCGGGCGGTGTTGCAGAATTTGAATGGCTTATAAATTGCGTTGTATGTGCGTAATGAAGGCAGCCGTTTCTGACTTGTTTTTATGTATATTCAATTGATACGTACCCTGCATCGTCGTCAGCGTAATTCGTGTGCGGGCGGAAAATAAATGCGCTGCCCCTGCCATGCAGGTAAACAGCGCAAGCAAAGCGTTTGCGGCAAGGGGTATGAAATCCAAATTTAATGCAACCCCCAATAACCCTCCTAATAGCAACGAAATATATAACGTTTTTTTGTTGCGTTGGCGTACCCTTTCAACATGCAACACGTCTTTGTAATGCAAAAAAATGGGGGCATTGCACGCCGAAATAAATCCGTTGGTTACGAGGTAGTAATCATATAATTCAATGCCATTTTCATGAAGCGTTATTCCTTTAATCATGAAAGCCCTGTTCCGCGGCGGCGTTGCTGTAGCACTTGTCTTTTACCAAATGAATGTCACGGATGAAATTGTCTTGCTCATGTTGGTTAAGCCAGCGCACGTCAAATGCAATAGCACCCCCGGCATATTTAATGGAAAGCAGCGTCTTGCAGCTTATGTAAAAAGAATCTACAAGTGCTATGCCAATAACCACTGCACTCACGGCGGCAATACCCATTGCACCGTCAGCGCCGCTGTTTGCAATAAACAAAAAGATAGCAACCAATATAGCTAGTATGCCCATCAGTAAAATGGACAGCGGGCGATACAATACATAACCCGTGCCCGTAACATCGCGCACGTTTACCACTTCCTGCTGCTTGGTGGAGGAAATGCCGCCTCTGCCGTTAAAGAAAAATATTTCGCCGGAGAAATAAATCCGTTTGTTGGTCAGCGTTGCACCCGCGCGCCGGGTGCTTCTCGTGGCAATGAAATTGGCAAGGTAGCCCGTGCCGATGGTTGCAACGGCTCGTTCATCGGGTGCGTAGAATGTGCCGCCGTAGGTGGATGATGCGTTTTCCCGGACAACGGGGGCATCATTTTTTACAGGCGTATCCTTTTCAAAGGGTTGCGTTTTTTTATTTTCATTTTTAATAATTCGCCATGAAATTAAAACAGCAATGAGAATACCTACAACAACGACGATAACAACGTTCATATTTTTCACCTCAAATAATATTCCCCGCCGAGAGGAAAGCCACAGCGTTCCTCTCTTTTGGGGTAATAAAAAAGTGTGCAAGGACGGCAGCAATCTGCCATCACCTACACACTGTATCCATTCAAAGCAACTCATCCCGCCGTATAAATTGGCAACCCAAGCCAGCACACAAGTACGCCAATGTCATGCAACATTGAAATACAAATAAAACAGTGCTAAACTAACGTTGCGCAGTGGTGGGCGAAAGCCAATGTGTGTCAGGTGATGCCTATAATCCCTGCACTCGCCGCGGGTGTTTCCTAGGCACTCGCGGTCACTGCTCGTTATTACGAGGACATTCTAGCACACCCACATCAACACACGCAAATTTTCTTTTGCGATACATACCCCCAAAGGATTTTTTATGACCCATGAAGCATACATGCGTATTGCGCTGGAAGAAGCCCAAACCGCCTTCGCCGCCCAGGAAGTGCCCATCGGCTGCGTTATCGTGCGCGCGGGCGAAATTATTGCCCGCGCCGCCAACGAGCGCAACACGAAGAAAAACGCCCTGCACCACGCCGAAATTACCGCCATCGGCGTCGCCTGCGAAGCCGTGGGCGATTGGCGGCTGGAGGACTGCACCCTGTACGTGACCATCGAGCCCTGCCCCATGTGCGCGGGGGCAATTATTCAGGCGCGCATCCCCACCGTGGTGTACGGGGCGAAAAATGCCAAGGCAGGCTGCGCCGGGTCGGTGCTGGACATCTTAAACGAGCCGCGGTTTAACCACCAGGTGGAAGTAATTACCGGGGTGCTGGAAGAAGAATGCGGCGGGCTGGTGTCCGCGTTTTTTCAAAGGAGGAGAAAAATTGATTCTGCAAAAAACGATGAACAAAGATGATTTTGACCAATGCACCCATAAAGATTATGGTGAGTATATGGTAAAGCTCGTGGCCGACTTGCAACGGGAAATAGTAGCACTTGATGCGCAGTGGCACGCCGACCTAGAAGCAGAATTGCTGGAAAACGGCTCGGTGCAAGCAGATTTGTGGGGTTTCAATTATTACCCCGACACCGATATGTTGGAGTATAATTCGTTAATTAATATTCGTCCGTTGGTGAATAAATCTACTGATATTTTAGATGCCGAGATATGCGCACAAGTAGAACGCGTTTTTCGTAAATGGGTGCGGGATGAATAGATTATCCGTGGGCAACATTGCCGTTGAAGCCCGGCGCGCAGTGCGCCTAAACAGCCAAGCCTACGGCGACAGGGTATTGTGCCTGATTGACGAATTAGTTGCCAGCAAGGTGTTATCCCCCGGCGGGTTGAAAGAAATATTACGCGCGCGGGAGATTTTCGCCGCGCATTTTTACCAAGGCAACAGCGAATACACAGAAGCGGCATTGCACCATTTAATGGGCTTTGCCTTTAAGGAGCGGTCATGATACACAACTACGACGATTTTATGCAAGCCCTGCAAGCGGCGGGGTTTTCGTTGGGTGGCGCTAATGCCGGCGGTATTTTCACCCTATTGCCCTGGGCGTGGAACGAGCCGCCCCCCTACGACACGCCCGTGCGCTGGTACACCGGCGACCCCGCGCTAGACCCCAACGAGTGGATTGGCCGCGCCATGGCGGCACGGGTGGCGTATGGCAAGCTGTTTTTCAAGAAAAGCGGCTTCATAACCGAAGCATGGCTGCCCTACTTTTTGGCGGTGCGGCGGGGCGGCACAAGCTTCGACCGGCGCTACGAACGGGGCGAAATAAGCCACGCCGCCAAGCGCATCTACGAGGTGTTGCGCACCCACGACAAGCTGGTAGTAGAAGATGTAAAGCAACTGGCAAACTTCACCCGGGAGGAAAAATCTGCCTTCGACCGCGGCCTAACGGAGCTTCAAATGCGCCTGTTCATCTCCCCCTGCGGCCGCCGCTACAAGGTGTCCAAAACCGGCGAGGAATACGGCATGGCCTCGACCATCTTCTGCCTAACCGAGCATTTCTGCGGCGAAGCCGCCATGGCGCAAGCCGCCAGCATCGACCCGACCGAAGCCGCACAAAAAATATCCGCGCAAGTGAAGGTGCTAAATCCACAAGCCACGGATAAAAATATTGGGAAGTTTATTTTTGGGTGAGGGAGATACATTAAAAAGCAAATTTAGTTCCGAAAGGATGATTGAGCAATGGGTGAAAGTAAGCCAACTTTATTTCAATCGTTTATATCGTACTCAATAACCGAGTTAAAAGAGTTGCTTGCAAATGCCTCCGAACGCGATGAAGTGCTGTTTTATCAACGTTTAATTTCACTTAAACTCGGCTTGGCGCAGGAGAAGGTTGTGGGTGCTGAATTGTTATGAGATACACTATAATTGGCGGCGTTAATGGCGTGGGCAAGTCTACGATTTACGCTTCCCAATCGGATGCTGATGTGAAGGCGTTGGGCAAACGCATAAATGTGGATGAAATCGTTTCAGCTTATGGCGATTGGCGTGATACCCATATTCAATTTTACGCAGGTAAAAAAGCAGTTGCAGAAATTAGGTCATGCTTGCAAAAAGGGATTGACTTCCATCAAGAAACTACATTGAGCGGACAAACGATGTTGCACACTGCCAAGAAAGCCAAAGCGTTGGGTTATACGGTACATTTGTGGTACATTTTCGTTTCTGATGTGGAAATAGCAAAGCAACGGGTACACGCCAGAGTAGCCGGCGGCGGGCATGGAGTCTCGGACGAAGTAATCGAACACAGAAGCAAAACATCGTTAAAGACGTTGAAAGCCCTCCTCCCGCTATGTGACGAAATGTGGTTGTATGACAACACTATTACCTATAATCTTGTTGCACATATATCCGGTGGGACAGTAACCCTGCTGGATAAAAACATCCCCCCGTCTATTTTATCCTGCCTTAAGTAAGCAGAAGCTATTTCTCCTACTTCACATACTCCGGCAGCAGCAGGGGCGACACCTCATTTCTGCGGCGAAGCCGCCATGGCACAAGCCGCCAACATCGACCCGGCCGAAGCCGCACAAAAAATATCCGCGCAAGTGAAGGTGCTAAACCCACAAGCCACGGATAAAAATATTGGGAAGTTTATTTTTGGGTGATATTTACTGGGGGTTGTTTTGGCGGTATCGTTCAAAAGCCGCCAGCTCGTCGGGGTCGTGTTCTAATAAGTCGAAGTCAAACTTTTGCTTGCCGCTTAAAATGTCGGCTACATCTTCTGGGGTGTAATGTACGGATATTGAAAAGCCATTCTTTATAATGTCAGCGTAGTATGGATTCTTGCGAATGCGTGTTGCGCTGGGTTTTTCTTTGAGACCAAATTCCATTAGGCTTCGCCTCCGTAAAGTTTTCGCTCGAGTTGGTTGGGGCTTCGTGCGGATATGATACGTATTATATTATCAGCATCTCTGTAGCAATGGCAAACTGTTAATAGTTTATCATATTTGTTTAATCCGATTAATATAAATCTGTCCTCTTCTTGGGAATGCGCATCGTCATCCAAGGTTACGGCGTTTGGGTCGAAAAAGGATGACGCTGCCATTTTGAAAGAAACACCGTGTTTTTCAATGTTTATAAGATTTTTCTTTATATCCCAATCGAAACGTTTGCCGTTGATTTCTAGCATAATTACTCCTTATAATCCGACCCTAAAAACACCGGCGCAGTGCCCGCCAGTATCGCGAGCAGATTGCTTCCCACGGCGGTGGGGAACAGGCGGATATTATTTGACGCATTCACGGTGTCTACGGCCACCCACTCACTGCCCAGCTGCATTTCGTCCTTTTCGGTGGGGGCGTCGGGGGTGGTGTCCAGCAATTCGCACAGGAAAACATGGTACACCCGGTGGGTATAACCGGGATGCATGGCGCGAAAAGTTTCGTCGGTGAAGATAGTCTCGCAGACGGCGGCCAGGCGCAGGGGCTTTATGGGGTAGCCCGTTTCCTCGGCACATTCGCGGATGATGGCGGCTTCCAGGGTTTCGTATTTATGCTGACCGCCGCCGGGCAGGGCGTAGTATTCACCGAAGGTAGTGTCTTGGCATTTGTTTACCAGCAGCTTGCCCTCATGCAGGATTAGGGCCTTTACCGTGCTTCGGATACTCATTTCACATACTCCGGCAGCAACAGGGGCGATACCTTCCCCGTCTTTAGCCCGGCTGCGCGCAGGGCCATGGCGTAATCATCCACATGCCGCAGGTGAACGCTGTTTGCCATGTCCCGTTCGCGGGCTTGGTGGGCGGCGTTTTTTCCTGCCAAGCGGCCAAAGACGATGACGTCCAGCAGGGAGTTGCCCATCAGGCGGTTTTTGCCGTGGATGCCGCCTACGGCTTCACCGGCCACGTACAGGTTGGGGATGTTGGGGGTTGCGCCGTCGGGCTCGATGTCGATGCCGCCGTTTTGGTAGTGGAGGGTGGGGTAGACCAGAATGGGCGTTTCGCGGATGTCGATGTGGTAATTTTGGAACATGCGGAACATGCCGGGCAGGTGCTGCTCGATGTAGCCGTCGCCGTGCAGCTGGTCAATATTGGGGGCGTCCAGCCATACGCCGTAGGCTTTTTCATCGCCGTTGGGTTTGTTGCCGCAGGGCACGCCGCGGCCCTCGGCGCATTCGCGCATGATGGCGGCGGAGACTACGTCGCGGGTTTCTAGGGGGTGGATGAAGGCTTCGCCGTTTTTGTTGTACAGGCCTGCGCCCAGCGCGCGGACTTTTTCGGTAACTAATGCGCCGAACAGTTGGGCGGGGTATGCCACGCCCGTGGGGTGGTACTGGAGGGCGTCTTGGTACAGCAGGCGCGCGCCCGCCCGGTAGGCAAGGATTAGGCCGTCGGCGGTTGCGCCGTAGTGGTTGGACGTGGGGAAGCCGTTGTAGTGCATTCGCCCCGCGCCGCCCGTGGCCAGGATGAGGGTCTTGCACCGGGCAATTTCATAGCGTTGGTTCAGTAGGTTGAAGAGGATTGCGCCGCCTATGTGGCCGTTTTCGTCCAGCAGCAGCTCTACGGCGGCGGTGTATTCGATTATGGGGATGGGCAAAGAATGCACTTCGTCCCGCAGCACGCGGGTAATTTCCGCCCCGGTGTAGTCGGCGCAGGCGTGCATCCGCTTGCGGGATGTGCCGCCGCCGTGGTGGACGGTCATCGCGCCGTCGGGGTCGCGGTCGAAGAGGACGCCCAGGTCGGTTAGCCAATCAATGGAAGCAGGGCCGTCCAGGACGAGGCGTTTCAGCAATTCGGGCTTAGCGGCGTAATGCCCCCCGCCGAAGGCGTCCAAATAATGCTGGGCGGGGGAGTCATGGGCTTTGTCGGCGGCTTGAATGCCCCCTTCCGCCATCATGGAGTTGGCGTCGCCCATGCGCAGCTTGGTGACGAGGGTGACTTGCGCCCCCGCGCGGCAGGCCTCGATGGCCGCCGCCGCCCCCGCGCCCCCGCCGCCGATGATTAGCACATCGGTTTCGTAGTGGGCTTGGGAAAGGTCGAAGTCCATATTCAAGATGCGGCTGTTGGAATGCAGCATCTCTGCCAGTTCTATGGGCGCGCGTTCGCCTTCGTTTGCGCCGACTTTTAACGGCGTGAAGGAGGCCTCCTGCTGGTCGGGGTGGAAGGCGTTTAGCAGCGCGCGCTTGTCGTCGGCGTTCATGCGTTCGGCTTGGGGTTTCATGGTTAGTCCTCCATTTCCCGTGTGTTATATAAGGCGGTCATTTCCCCGCGAGAGAGTCCCATGACCTCGTCCATGTCGGCGTCGTGTGCGCCTTGGGCAATTTCTTCCACCCGGGCTTTGTTGTGTTCGGCAATGGGCATGAGGTACTTGCCCGTGAGGCGGCGCGCCAAGAGGCCCACCAACGAGTGGGAAATATCCGCCGGGCAACGGGCCGAGCAGATGCCGCAGGCCACGCAATCGAAAGAAGTGTGGGCGCAGGCGGGCAGGTCATTTCGCTTCGCGTAGGCGATGTACTGCATGACTTCCAGCCCGCGGGTGCAGGACTTGGTGCAGGACTTGCACCCGATGCAGGCCATGATTTCCGGGAATAAAAACATCATGGTGGGGTGGGCGGGGGTCAGTTCTTCCAGGTGATATTCCCGGCGGTTTAGGGGGAAGAAGGGCAGCGTGGCGATGTGCATGTCGGCCTGTACCTGTGTTTGGCACGCCAGGGAGAAGTGGATTTTATTCTCGCCCTTGATGCGGTACGCCACGCCGCACGCCCCGCAGAAGCCGTGGCGGCAACCGCAGCCCCGCACCAGCCGAAAGCCCGCGTATTCCATGGCGGTCATAATGGTCAGCTCCCCGGGCACGGCGAAGCCCTTGCCGTCAAAATATACTGTCACCATAGTAGACTCCCCTGCATTTATTTGGGGCTTCGTCCCAAACCTCACACCCGCTTTTTAAAATGGGTGGGGCATGGGACGAAGCCCCCAGCTTTATTAATTTTTGTAAGTTATAACCGGATATTAGTTACTTTGTATTGAATGACGCGCAGCAAGGGGAAGCCTAAAATGCCGTATATACCGCAGGTTATAAAAATCAGCAGTTTGTTCATGAATAACGTGCCTTTTAGGTCACTGAAGGTGCCGTTCCATTGCCAGCGGCGGTTATTGACCTCGGCGTTGATTATTTCAAATTCCATCATTTTAAAGGTGATATAAGAGCCGATTAGACCTCCGATAATAATGCTAAGCAGCAGTGCTATAATAAAACCGCCAATGGCTTGGCTAAAAAGATTTTCAATAAGTTGGCCGGCGTTAAAAAGGGCGTCGATGGGGTTGTTCATAGCCCCTTGTCCGACACCGGTAACGCTGGCACCGACGAAAACAAAGAATGCAACCCAAATTAATAAGATGATGAAAAAGCGCAATAACGACAGCCCCGCACGGATGGTAAACACCTGCCCCCAGTTACCGTAGAACTGCGACGGCACGCCCACAGAGCCTGTGGTGTGGTTATTTTTCCAGCGTGCGATGGCAGCTTCAGCCGCGCCAAGGGTTACATACAAACCACAGGTGAAGAGCGACAGCAAAATAGTTTTCACCAGCAACCACAAATACGTGCCGAAGGTTGCGTCAAAGCCAAAGCGCACACCACCAACCTCGGTGTTTGTAATTTCCCAGCGAATTAACGAGAATGACGTAAACGCGAAGAGCAAAACAAACGCGATGGGGTAGGCAATCCAGCCCAAAATGGGGATGAATAACAATATCCCCAACAAAATAGGCCCGAAGAACATGAGCAAACGCATACCAATAATCGTGCCGATATTACCGTGGAAGCGAGAAGGAGTGGATTCATCCCCCACAACAGCGGCGGATATAGCATTAGGGCTGATGTAGGATTCAAGACTGGGCATTCCGCCGCTGACAGCCTGCTGTGCCGATGCCGCCGAAGCAGAAACCGCCTGCGCCACCGGCGTAAACATCAAATGACGATAGGAATAAATGACATATAACGCCAACCCGCTGCCGCCCATTTGCAAAATGATTTGAAACCATGAAAAGGTCGGCAAAAAAGTAGCGGCAAAAAACGAAAAAGGTATGAATAAAAAGAACAGCACGTTAATGATGCCCTCAATCCACAGTACCGGCTTTAATTTGTTTTGGTCGTTGCGCTGGGCGAAATATAAAATTGCCATGGGTAGCCCCAGGGTAATGGCGGTCATAATAACCAACCCAAATAGTTGGAAAATAATGAAGCCGCTTGCGACAAAAGGTGAGCGAGAGGTGATGATGATAAAACCCACCCGTTCTACCAAATAAAAATAAAGCAGCATGATAAAGACGCCCCATGCGCCTTCTATGTGCTGTTTAATGCTGTCAAACTGCGGGGGCGGCGCAATGGCTAATTTTTCCCGCAAGCCCATAAAAGCCAGCACTCCAAAGCCCACCAGCGAAAACAAAAACGAAAACACGCCGAAATAGCTGCCGGTGATTAACGCCAGCAACGCAAACAGCGCACCCCCCGCAGGCGCGCCCACATCAATAATAAATTTGTGTTGGGCGTACAGTTCGGGGTTAACTTCTTTGACAACAAACAACGCCGCCACGCACAACAACATGAAACCGGCAGCCACCCCTACAGAGGCCATCATGGTCAGCAACACAATAGCGGTGATAATTAAATGAAGGGGCATAAACAGCGGGGGTAGGTCGGTATTGTCGGGTTGGGGCGCGGTGTGGGGTGACGGTGCGCTCGCGCGGAAGACTTCGCTTAGTCGCCGTTGCGGGGGTTTTACTTGCAACTTGCGCATGTTGCCGCAGGCGACGCAATACGCGGCGGCGAATTCCTTTCCACAGTCGGAACAATATTTTGCCTCGGCAAATTCATACTGCATGGGTGGCGGGGTTTCGGGTTTAGCATACCCGCATTTTGTGCAATACACCGCCGCGATGTTTGTGCCGCATACAGGACAATACATTATTGTTCCTCCCTTTTGCTGCCGCAAATACCACAATAAACATCTTCCTCGGCTACCATGAAGCCGCAGGCACGGCAAACTAAAATAGGCCTGGTGAAAAACTCGTCTATGTTCAATCCGCAGCCGGTACAAAAGGCTGCACCTCCGCAGGCAATGCCGCAATTCGGACACAGACCATCAGCCCGGTTGGGTGGCAACTTGCCCAAAGGTGCATTCACCGTTTTTTCCAAATCAATAATATCTTGCGATAGCTTCAACAATGCCTCGCGGTCAACCTTTTTGGTGCGAAATAACAAATGCGCTGCTTCGCCCAATTCCACCAGCTTTTGAATCTTTGCACTCCGTTCAGCTACCATCAGAAAACGCTCCTTTTTGACAACTTGTGTCATTTTTTTGCATTATACAAAGTATTAAACAAAATGCAACTATTGTGTGATTCGGGCAACGCCCCCAAGAACTCACATCTCTTTTGGCAGCGCATCCAATTCATCGGCGCGGAAAACCGGGCCGTCGGCGCAAATATATTTTTGCCCGATGTTGCACCGCCCGCATTGGCCGACGCCGCATTTCATGCGCATTTCCAGCGTGGTGTAGACTTGTTGCTTGGTGAAGCTGCGCGCCAGCAAGGTGTCCAGCGTATAGGTAATCATCACCGGCGGGCCGCACACCAGCACCCGGTGGTCGCCCCGGCGCAGTTGCAAATCTTGCAGGAAAACGGGCACGAAGCCCACGTTGCCGCCCCAACCGCCCTCGGCGCGGTCGATGGTTAGGTGTACGCGGGTATTAGGCTGTGCCGCCCATTCCCGCTGCATTTCCTCGCGGAAAACTAAATCCGCCGCCGAGCGCGCGCCATACACAATATCCACCGCACCAAAATGCGGGCGGTGGTCAAATACATATTTTATCACCGACCGCAGGGGTGCAATGCCAATGCCCCCCGCCACAAAAAGCAAATCCTTGCCCCGCAATTCATCCTCCACGGGGAAGGGGCGGCCGTGTGCGCCGCGCATCAGCACTGTTGCCCCCACGGGCAAGGCGTGCAGGGCGTGGGTCAGCTTGCCCACGGCTTTTATGCTGAATTCATACCCATCCGCCTGGGTCGGCGAGGAGGAAATGGAAAACATCGCCTCGCCCACGCCGGGCAGGGACAGCATGGCGCATTGCCCCGGCAGGTGGCCGAAGGGCTTGCCTTTTTCCCCCGTGACGGTAAAGGTTTGGGTGTCGGGGGTTTCCGTCCGCTTGGCGATGATGCGGGCGGGTTGGGGAATTAACGCGCTCATGCATTCCCTCCCCGGGCGCGGGTCAGGGCCTGCGCCACCCCCACGATGTTAATACGCGCGGGGCAATTGGTTACGCAGCGCCCGCAGCCGACGCAGCCCAGCTTGCCATGATTTTGGTGGAAATACACCAGCTTGTGCATGTACCGCTGGCGAAAGCGTTCCTTTTTGGTGGGGCGGGGGTTGCCGTGCGCCATCTGGGTGAAGGTAGGGGACAGGCACACATCCCACCACCGTTGGCAAGTGCCGCCGCCGCAGGGGGTTTCCTCGTGGGCGAGGTCATAGCAATGGCAGGTGGGGCACAGGAACGTACATGTACCGCACGCCAGGCAGGTGCGGTGGGCGTCCTCCCACACGGAAGAATCAAAATGCGCGGGCACGGGGGCGAAATTTTTGATGATTTGCGTGGCGGCGTTTTTGTCCTCGCGCTTTTTGGGGGCTTTGCGGATGGGGGTCAGGTGCGGGCGCATTTTTTCGGTGAGGGATACGCCTTTTTCGGTTAAGGGCTGCCAGTACAGTGCGTCCGAGGCAAGCCAGGTGCGGACATCGCCCTCGGGGGCGGCGGCGTCAATGTCAAACGCCGCGCAGAAGCAGGTGGGGTCGGGGGCTTCGCACGCCAGCGTAATGACGCGGGCGGCGTTGCGCCGGGCTTGGTAGGTGGCGTCTATGGGTTCGTGCAGAAATACGCGGTCTAGCAAAAGCAGTGCCGCCGCATCGCACCCGCGCACGCCGAATAAAATGAACGCATTCTTGGGCACGGGGGCGGGGGTGACATCGTAGGCGGCATTGACCCGGTACAATTCCTCAACGGCGGGTAAAAAAAATTGCTTGGGCGAGCGGAGGGTCTTTAGCGTAAGCAAATCCACTGCGTCGGCATGGCCCGTCCACGGGGCGAAGTCCGTGCCGCCTACTTGCCGCGTGGGCAGGTACAGGGGCATGTCCGCGTGCAGGGCAGTAAACAGCGCGTGCAAGGCTTCTTGGGGGATTTTATAGACACTTTTCATAGCTTGCTCCCAATAGGTTGATGGTGATTGTGCCTGCGGTTAGCTCGGTAATTTGCTTCTCCAGCGCGGGGAGGGCTTCGGAAATGAGGGAAAAATCCATCCGCACCGCCGCGCCGAAGTCCTCGGCGGTTATCGTAGCGCCCGCGGCGGTTAGCAGGCGCTTCATATTTTCGTAATGGGGGTAGGGTAAAATAATATAAACGCGCTGTACCTGGCGCATGGTGGCGACACCTGCGGCTTCCAGCGCCGCCGCGCCGCTTTGGGAATAGGCGCGCACCAGCCCGCCCGCCCCCAGTTGAATGCCGCCGTAGTAGCGCACCGCCACACAGCAAAAATCAAAAATATCCTGCTTGAGAAACACATTCAGCAGCGGCATACCCGCCGACCCGGAGGGTTCGCCGTCGTCGGAATGGCGGGTGACGGCGTTTTCCATCAGGCGGTAGGCGTACACGCAATGGCTTGCCTCGCGGTGGGCGGCGCGGATTTTTTGCAAAAACGCCCGCGCTTCGTTCTCGGTAGCCACGGGGGCGATGTAGCCGATGAAGCGGCTTTTTTTCTCCGTGAATTCGGCCTGCGCTTCTTTCAGCGGCAATTGGTAGGGCTTCATATAGCCGCCAGCTTGCGGTTTAGCAAATGCAGTGGAATATGCTGCGGGCATACGCGGCTGCACTGGCCGCAGTCGGTACAGCGGTTGTGCTGGTGCAACGCACGGCGCAGGTGGAAATGTTGGTTCTCCATGGGGGCGTCGTCCAGTACGCAGGTCTTGCAATAACAGGTGGGGCAGGCGTTACGGCAGGCGTTGCAGCGGATGCAGCGGGACAGGCGCGCCTGCCAAAAGGCATAGCGGGCGGCGTTGTCCAGCGCGTCTAATTCGGCTACGGGGGCGGTGCGGGCGGCGGGGTCGGCGCTTTGGCGGGTTGATGTGTCTATAATTTCATCGCACAGGGGGTGGTCGGTTTTGGTGCAGGTTTCGCAGGTTTCGTGGCAGCCTTCGCAACCGATGCCGATGGCGTGGATATTGTCGCGGTTTAGTTGATTTTCTTCCACCAGGCGGGCGTAGCTGTGGGCGTCGCAGGGGCGCAGGAAAACGAGGGTTTTGCCTTCTAACAGCGCGGCTTCGGTCAGCAAATATTTGCTCAAATTCGCCGTGCAAAATTCATTGTAAATGAAGCGGTCGATATCCTGCGGCGCGTGAAAAAACGCCGGGGCGGGGTACTGGGCGAACACGCCTTCCTCCCACGCCAGCACGCGGGCAATGTCCCCGCTCATGAGTAATTCCCACGCGCGGTTGCGCATTTGTTCACAGGACATAAGCGCCACCTCCGTAGCGTTGGTTTTTGCCCAGCGCAGTAACGGCTTGGACAAATTCTTCCATCGTTTCGGCGAATTTTCCCCCTTGGGCGGCGGATATCCATTCCAAGCGCATCCGTTCGCGCTCCATGCCCATGAAGTCCAAGAGGGCGAACAACGCGGTCATGCGTTTTTCCGTAAATTGGTTGCCCGTGGCGTAGTGGCAGTCGCCGGGGTGGCAGCCGCACACCAGCACACCGTCTGCCCCGCGGGCGAAGGCGCGCAGGAAAAGCCCTTCGTCCACCCGGCACGAGCAGGGCACGCGGATGATTTTTACCCGGGCGGGGTAGTTGAGGCGGGCTGTGCCCGCGCCGTCTGCCCCCGCATAGCTGCACCAATTGCAGCAAAAGGCTACGATGTTAATGGGGTTTACCGACATAGCGCGTCCACCTCCGCCTGTACTTGTTCGTGGGAGAAGCCCAGCAAATCCATGGCACGGGAAGGGCACTGCGCCGCACAGCCGCCGCAGCCTTGGCATAAGGTGGCGTTGACGCGGACGGTGGCGTCTAAGGTCAGCGCGCCGTAGGGGCACACGGGCACGCACAGCCCGCAGCCACTGCACGCGTCGTCCCGCACACGGGCGACGCAGGGGTTGGTGACTAATTTGTCCTTTGCCAGCACGCCGATTGCCTTGGCGGCGGCGGCGCTGGCCTGTGCTACGGTTTCGGGGATGTCCTTCGGTCCGTGGCACACGCCGGAGAGGAAAATGCCTGCGGTGGCGGATTCTACGGGGCGCAGCTTGGCGTGGGCTTCGGAGAAGAAATGGTGCGTGTCTACGGAGGCGGAGGCCATTTGCGCCAGCGCCTTCGCGCCGTGGTTGGGCTCGATTGCCACGGCAAGCACCACCAAATCGGTGGTCGAATCGATGCGGCGGTTTTCCAGCAAGTCCATGGCGGAGAGGTGCAGCTCGCCGCCGATGTCCACGACTTTGCCCACCTGCCCCTTGATGTAGCGCACGCCGTATACCTCCACCGCGCGGCGGTAGAATTCATCAAAACCCTTGCCCGCGGTGCGCACGTCGATGTAAAAGACTTCTACGTCCATGTCGGGGTGTTTTTCTTTCAGGGCGATGGCGTGTTTGGCGGTGTACATGCAGCAGATTTTCGAGCAGTAGGGCTTGCCGCGTTGGGTCGAACGGCTGCCCACGCATTGGATAAACGTGACCCGCTTGGGCACGAAGCCGTCCGACGGGCGCACCAGCTTGCCCCCCGTTGGGCCGGCGGCGTTGGTCAGCCGTTCCAGCTCCAGCGCGGTGATGACATCGGCGCTGTCGTGGTAGCCGTATTCGCCGAAGGCGGTCAAGGGCATGACCTGAAAGCCCGTTGCCATGACAATAGCCCCGCATTCTATGGAGAGAATCTCATCTTCCTGCTTAAAATCTATCGCTTCGGGCTTGCAGGTGTTGGCGCACAGCCCGCATTTGCCCGTGCGGAAACGGACGCACCGTTCCCGGTCAATAACGGGCACATTGGGCACGGCTTGGGCAAAGGGCACGTAAATGGCGGCGCGGTTCGCCAGCCCGCATTCAAATTCAGCGGGGATTTTCTTCACCGGGCACACTGCCCAGCAGTCGCCGCAGCCGGTGCAGGCGGTCATGTTGACACTGCGCGCCTTTTTGCGGATAGTCACGGTGAAATTGCCGATGTAGCCCTCGATTTTTTCCACCTCGGTGAAGGTGTGTAGGGTGATATTCTCGTGGGCGGCGGCGTCCACCATTTTGGGGGTGAGGATGCAGGCGGCGCAGTCCAGCGTGGGGAAGGTTTTGTCCAGCTGCGCCATTTTGCCGCCGATGGAGGGGTCGCGCTCTACCAGCACTACCTCGAAGCCCGCTTCTGCCATGTCCAAGGCACTTTGTATGCCCGCGATGCCCCCGCCGATGACCAGCGCCCGCTTCGTCACCGCACTTTCCCCCGGGAAAAGGGGGACGGCGCGCTTCACCTTGGCGATGGCGGCTAAAGTTAGTGCCAGCGCTTTTTCCGTGGCTTCGGCGGCGTTTTTATGTACCCAGGCGCATTGCTCCCGAATGTTGGCAATTTCTACGAAATAGGGGTTCAGCCCTGCCTTGGCGGCGGCTTTGCGGAAAGTATTTTCGTGCATACGGGGGCTGCACGCGCTGACGACCACGGCGGTTAGCGCGTGTTCTTTGATGGCGGCGATAATCGCCTGCTGGCCGCCTTCGGCACAAAAATAAGGATACGCCGCGCCGTGTACCACAGCCGTATCTTTTTGCACCGCTTCTATTATATAGGGCGCGTCCACCACGGATTTGATATTGCTGCCGCAGTGGCACACGAATACGCCGATTCGCAAGGGGGGGACTACCTCCTTTTCCGTAAAGCGGCTACGGCCAGTTGCTGGGGCATGGTGGTTTTGGCGCGGGCGGCTACCGTGTCCAGCAATGGCGCGGGGTCGTGGGCGTCACGGGGATTGTTGGCGCGGGCTTCTTCCGCCAAGGCGTAAGGCAGCACCCCCCGCGGGCAGCGCGCCCCGCAGCAAAAGCAACCCACGCACAGCCAAATGGCTTTGGCGTCGCGCACGGCAACCGCGTTGCCGCTTTGCACCCGACCAACCCATTGATGCGGCAGCAAGTCCATGCGCGCCGCCGCCGGGCAGGACGCCGAGCAGCGTCCGCATTGCATACAATGGGCGGTGCTATTCGTCTGCATCGTCGTCTAGCCCCAGGGCTTCGGCCAGCAATTCGGTGAAATAGCATACATCCACTTCGCCGCCGCTGTAAGATACCAGCTGGAACAGGCACAGCGGGCACGCCGTCACCAGCGTTTCCGCCCCGCGTGAAACCGCCGAAGCGGTGACTTTTTCCACCATGGCGGCGCAGGTTGCCGTGTCCTCCAGCGCGCGGTAGCCGCCGCAGCATTCATTGCGCAGGGGAAAGGACACGGGCGTTGCGCCCAGTGCTTTGATAAGATTTTCAAAAATCTGCGGATTTTCCGCGTCGTCGAAGCCCATGATTTCCGCCGGGCGCAACAATAAACAGCCGTAGTACGCGCCAATTCTGCGCCCCTTTAACGGCTGTACTATTTTTTTTTGCAATTCGTCAAACCCTATGTAATCCCGCAGCACTTCGGTGAAATGCACGATGGCGGCTTCGCCCGCGTACACCAGCGTTTCGTCGTAGGCACGCACCGCCGCGCGGAAGTCGGCGCTGGTTTTCGCCTGATAATTTACCTGCTTAAACACATGATGGCACGCCGCGCACAACGTCATAACAGGCTGCCCCACTTGTACTGCGTGTACTAGTACGCGTAATACGCCCAGCTTGGTCGCCACATCATCCGCCGCAGGGGAAAATACCGCGCCGCAACACTGCCAATCGGGTACTTCTTCCAACGCCACGCCCAGCGCCGCCATGACCCCCCGGGCACAGCGGTCTAATTCCCGTGCGGTGGTTGACATCGTACACCCCGGATAGTACAAAAACCCCACGCCAAACCCCTCCCACAGTCAAATTGTGCAAGCGTGTACAAGCATAATCATTTTATGTCGAAATGTCTAGTGGTGGTCTTGTGCCTTAATGAAAAACCTGTTACTATGCCCTTGCAACAAAACACACAACGACTGTGAAGCGTTTGACCGCGCTGCACAGCGAGTGTAGGGATGGTACCACATCGCCTACAAACACAGGGAAAACCTGCCGTTGCGTAATGCCAGTATACACATTAAGCCCTGCACCCGCAATAAGGTGTGGCGGGTGTGTGTTTTGTGTTATACGTTACGTGGCTATCCCTTTTGTTAAGCGCTGACTTTATGGCGTGTAGGTGGTGACAGCTTTTGCCGTCGTCCCTTACACGCCTTTTTTGTACGCGGGGCTTGCCTGTGGCATCTTGCGGGTAAGCCTCTTTTCAAGAAAAGATGCAAAAAAATCCGAGGAGGAAGTAACATGAAGAAGCTAGTCACCATCCTGTTAGTCATTGCAGTTATTGCCGCGCTGATACCCTTGCGCGCCGCTGCCAACACGCCCATCCCCGCTTTTACCGACTTCACCACTACCCCCACCACCGTAGAAGCCGGGGAAGAAATCACCTTCACCATCAGCACCCTAGACGCCGTGAACCATGTCTTTGCCGAGGTGGATGGCACGTGGGTGAGTGCCAGCCAGCAAACCCGCCCCGCCCCCGCCGCAGGTACAAGGAATTGGACACTCACCATCACCCCCCGGGAATCGCAAGCTATTACGGTATATGCAAACATCGCTAACAACACCGGAGGCGCAGCGGCCATCACTTTGTATGTAACTGTGAATAGCGTAGCTACTGGCGAAGTAACCATCAATAGTGTGCGCACCAGCGGAAACAGCATCACACAAGGTGATACCATTACATTCACCATCCTAACCAGCAACGCGGTGGAATATGTGTTCACCCAAGTAGACGGACAATGGATACGTGCAACAATCACTCATACTAATGAAACCACGGGGGAAAAGACGTGGCGACTAGCCGTGCAACCACAGGCAACACAAACACTAACCCTGTACGCAAACTCCACGTTTGACATTGGAAATGTAAGAAATACCGTTGCTGTGCAAGTACAACGCATCGCTCCGTTTTTGCAAGCCGCACCCATTCAAACGGCCGTTGGCACGGTATGGACAGAAGCACAATCAACCTTTTCACCACAGCAGACAGCCGTTGAAAATGCATTGCTCTTTAGAGGGTTTCATAGGGTTGGGGTGCATGTCTATTCAACGCACAACCTAGGCGGTCAATTTACTACGCTAACTGCTCGGATTGGGCATGTTGGCGGATTTATTGGTACCGTCGGTGGAAGTATATCAACTACCTTTCATTTTTATGGGGATGGACAATTACTAAGGTCTTTTACCATTTTTCCGGGGCAAATTATGCCCATCACAATAGATGTAACAAATGTTGAGCAATTAAGAATACGGGTCGCATTTGGCTCTACTTCAACACATACATGGGGCATGGCAGAAGCAATACTACAATAAACACCACACAAAAACCTCGCAGGCGGGAAGCAAAAAAGCAGAGTGCTAAAAGCTCTGCTTTTTTGTTGGAAGAACGGTGCGAAAAAAAGAAAAGTTGCGCCTCGAGAAATACATACACAAAATTGAAAGTTTTATTTTAACTTGTCAGTCCAACCCACTTGGGGTATACTCAAAAAAAACTTGGAGGTGGCCATTATGGCTTATAAAATTACCGATGCTTGCATCGCCTGCGGCGCGTGCGTAAGCGAATGTCCCGTAAACTGCATTTCCGAAGGGGACCCGTATGTAATCGATGAAGGTACATGCATCGACTGCGATGCCTGCGCAGGCGTATGCCCGGTGGATGCTTGCGTTAGCGCGTAATCCTGTGCTACACTGCTAAAGCATCAAATTTTTGTTTGTGCGTATACTAGTTATGCGGCAACATACAGGCAACATGGTGTGTCTGTAATAGGCATTGATGCAGGGCATTGTTTCAAGGTGCAGTTCCCTGTTAGCCTTATAAGGGTTGAACATTCACCACAACTTGAATAGGCGCAAGCCGAAAGAAAATGTTACGTAAAGACCCTGCTTGTCGGGGTCTTTATGCATTTGCGGGGTACATATGGACAAGTTGCAAGCATGTATAAACAGCTTCAATCAATTAATAAACATGCAATACAATTTTAAATTGGGCAGAAAAGGCATAATGAAGTGCTTTAGCTTGCAATTTAGAAAGGTAGATTTTCATCATATAATAGGATTTCAATATTTAACGGATGTACCGCAATTGCGAAAAGACCGCACAAAAGTATATGACGATATTTGCAATAATAAAATTACTTTCCAGCAAATTTGTAAAAGCAATTTCTATCCTGTGATAGAAAATCGAATATCGTTTTTAGCGGGGCTAGAACGTTATTTAGATAGTAATGAATTAGTTTTTAAATACAATCGAAAAATAAATCCTTTCTCTAACCTACAAGCGGAGTATGTATTGAGCAGCATTGAAAATAGCCAGACGATATATATCTTCATTGATAAAATCGATAATACGGACACTTACTTTTGTCGTTCTTTTTTCCCGAAGGGAGTGAAGGATTATACAAAAGGACATGCGCGTTATACCGTGCTACATAAAGAAAAAATAAATAAAATAACCAATGAATCGAAGGTTCTTTTCTCCACTCAAGCGCGGCTTTAGCAAGAACGGCTTGATTTACAGCGGCTTGTTGCGGGCACATAATGGACGCATCACATTTCACTGGAGGCAAGTATGATGAACATGACAGACATTGGGCGGCGCATTGCCGACCTGCGCAAACAGCGCGACATGACCCAATTAGAATTGGCCGAGAAGCTGGGCGTCAGCTACCAAGCCGTATCCAGCTGGGAGCGCGGCCTAACCATGCCCGACATCAGCAAGCTGCCGGATATTTCGCAGGTGTTGCAGGTGTCCATCGACCAC
>Ga0209755_10003449_pt1 | contig 19820 bp, 26 predicted proteins | sample TergutCo191P1_FD_187301 | JGI IMG/M metagenome (GOLD analysis project Ga0209755, IMG submission 187301) | Cornitermes sp. P1 segment gut microbial communities from Petit-Saut dam, French Guiana - Co191P1 (SPAdes) (version 2) | ecosystem: Host-associated > Arthropoda: Insects > Digestive system...
AGTCTTTTATATTGAATTTCTTTTTGAACCTTTCAATGCGTCCCGCTGTGTCTACCAGTTTTTGCTTGCCTGTAAAGAAGGGGTGGCAGGAAGAACAAATTTCAACTTTGATATCTTTAACCGTGGAACGGGTTTCGATGATATTGCCGCAGGCGCAGGTGATTTTTGTAATTTCGTACTTGGGGTGAATTCCGCTTTTCATTTAAATCCTCCAAAAATTGTCCAACTTCCCGAAATTCGGGGTTTAAGGACCTTAATCCATTCCACCTGTCCCGGTGTTCATGGATCTTAAGAATGCTTCATTATTCTTGCTTTTTTTCATTCTGTCAACTAGCAGTTCGATGATTTCGATGTCGTCCATCGGATTGATAACTTTTCTTAAAATCCAGATTCTTTGGAGTTCTTCCTCTAAAAGGAGGAGTTCTTCCTTGCGGGTGCCGGATTTCTTGATATTGATTGCCGGGTACAAGCGGCGGTCGGAAATGCGCCTGTCAAGGTTGATTTCCATATTGCCCGTCCCTTTGAATTCTTCGAAAATTACTTCGTCCATACGGCTGCCGGTTTCAACAAGAGCGGTTGAAATTATCGTCAAACTGCCGCCTTCTTCGATATTGCGCGCCGCGCCGAAAAAGCGTTTTGGTTTATGCAGAGCGTTTGAATCAACGCCGCCTGAAAGGATTTTTCCCGATGTGGGGACGGTTTGATTATAAGCGCGCGCTAAACGTGTGATTGAATCCAATAAGATTACAACGTCCATTTTATGTTCTACAAGGCGTTTGGCTTTTTCCAAGACCATCTCGGTAACTTGCACGTGGCGTGTTGCTTGCTCGTCAAATGTTGATGAAATAACCTCCGCGCGGACAGAACGTTCCATATCGGTAACTTCTTCAGGGCGCTCATCAATTAAAAGGACGATAAGGTAAACTTCCGGATGATTTTTTGTGATAGCGTTTGCAATTTTCTGCATCATGATTGTTTTTCCTGTCCTGGGAGGGGCTACAATCAAAGAGCGCTGACCTTTACCGATAGGACAAAATAAATTGATGATTCTTTCACTTACGCCTTCTGTTACTGTTTCCAGGTTAAGTTTTTTATTTGGGTAAAGAGCTGTAAGGTTATCAAAGGGGATACGATTCTGAGCGACTGTCGGGTCGTCATAATTGACGGTTTCGACTCTGAGCATCGCAAAGAAACGCTCGCCTTCTTTCGGGCTTCGAATCTGACCGTATACGGTGTCGCCTGTTTTTAACGCGAATAAACGGATCTGACTCGGGCTGATATAAATATCATCAGGACCCGGCAGATAGGAATTTTGCGGGCTGCGCAGGAAGCCGTAACTGTCCGGTAAAATTTCCAAAGAGCCGTATGCGTAAATAATGCCGCCTCTTTCTGTATGCGTTTTTAAAATTGCAAAAACTATTTCTTGTTTTTTAAGAGCTACCATATCGTCATGGGTGATGTTGTAACAGGCGGCGAGTTCCCTTAAATCTTTCATGTTAAGTCTGATCAATTCATTAATTGTAAGGCGCGGTTTACCGTTATCTTGATCTTGGCGCGGTGTTGGTTTGCCGTAAAGGTCGGGCATGGAAGGCAGTTTCGGCAAAGCAGGTAATATTTCCTGCGATTTTTGATAGCTATGCGCAGATGAATTTTCTTCTTCATTAGTTTCGATTGGTTGAGAGCGGAAATTATTTTCATCTTGATTATTATCATAACTGTTTGAATGAGGCCGGCTCCTTCTTTGACCGTTTCCGTTTCGTACAACGACATGGACTTTTTTTCCGTCACTCGATCCGCTGTCGTTTTCCGAAGGATGACCATTCTCATCTTTTATTATTTGCTCATTTTCATTTGCCGCCATACTATCCCCGCTTTCGCTTCTTGGCTTTCTGCCTCTTTGTATATATGCCATTTTTACCACCTATTGGATTTTTTCTCTATATCTGCCGCTTTAATTATATATATTGCATGGATACAGGATTTAAAATAATTATTTGTTTTTAAAATTTGATTCATGTTATCTGAAAGGATACTCCTAATCTATATTATTTCTAATTTTATGTCAAGCGTTTTATATTTTATACAGTATTTTTTATTCATATTATTTTTTATTTTTCATAACATATTTCATCCATTATAGATTCTAGAACTGCAATTGCCGCTTTTACCCGAACCGCATTTCTTTCCCCTGTAAAATGAAACTCCATCGCTTTTGTTCCCTCGTTTTTTAATTTATTACCACGTATTGCAAGAGCAATCCAGATTGTTCCTCCCGGCACTCTGCCATCGCTTTCCATACTTGCAAGACCTGTAACAGAAGCAGCAAGGTCTGCACCGCTTTTTTGCAATGCTCCTTCTGCCATTGAACACGCTGTTTCCCTGCTTACAAGCCCGTTTTCACAAAGCGCTTCATTATCAAGATCAAGCATTTTTACTTTTGCCTCTTGCATATAACACACAAAAGAACCCCACAATACATTAGATGCGCCGCTTATGTTTGCAAGTAAACCTGAAATAAAACCTGCAGTGCATGATTCTGCTAAAGCAAGTTTTAATGAAAAAAGTTTTAATTTTTCAATAACACTTTCTGCAACTTTTTCCGCTCTATTTACCAACTCTGCTTGAGTTAAATTTTTTAATTCATTACAATCTAACATTTGAACGCTGTAAATCCGCTTTTATTTCTTCTGTCGGTCTGTGAAAAATTTCAATATCTTTATCTATATTTGTCATCTTACATTTACCTTCAAAGAGAACACCGTCTGCAATACGCAGTCTATTGGCTGTTACATCTCCATGAACCTTTGCGCCTGTCATCATATCAACCTTGTTATGTGCATGCACTGTTCCGGAAATACTTCCGAAAACTGTAAGAGAACTGACTGTTATGTGATCTGCTTCGACAACCGCGTCTTTATCGACTATAAGATCGCCTACCGCATCTATCGTTCCCTTGAAAATACCTTGTATACGTAAAGTTGTTTCAAACTTTAAAATTCCTGTGAAGCTTGTTGTTTTTCCTAAAACAACAATTTCATTTTTATCCTTCCTTCTTACATCCCGCTTGGGCATGATCTTTATTACTCCTGATGTAATAGCTTTCGAATTTGGTTTTCCAGAACAGGAAGCCCTATTTCATCTTTTTTCAGATTATCCCATTCATTGATAGTTTTTTCAATCCTTGCGTCAAGGGCTGCAATATGTTTCCGTACTGATATTATACTGTCGCTTGCCGGTTTTATCAGATTTATTAGAGCATCATTATTTATCGTTTCACCTTTCCCTGCATTTTCACAAATTATTGCAATCGCTTTATCAAGTTCTTCAATGCTTCCTATAAAGACAGATAAATTTTCTTTAAGTTCTTTGTTTAATTCTTCTGCAAGGGCAAGCCTTTTCTCGCGCACTTTAATTTGATCAAACAAAGCGCGGTTACGTAAAACTGCGTTTATTCGCGCTAATACTTCAGAAAAATTAAATGGTTTTGTTATATAATCATCAACCCCTAATTCAAATCCGGCTACTTTATCTTTTACATCGTCAAGAGCAGATAACATTATTATTGAAATATCTTTATAGTTTGGGTCTTTTTTAAGGATTTTAGTAATTTCAAAACCTGTTAAACCGGGCATTATATTGTCTAAAAGTATTAAATCCGGGTAGAATTTTTTTACTTTTTCTAAAACATCAAGTCCGTTATCGCATTTTTCCACTACAAAACCTAGTTTAGACAACATTACTTCGAAAAAATCTAAATTTACTGTTTCATCATCTGCTATCAGTATTTTCTTCTGTGTGTTCATGGTTTTTTCCCCTGTTAAGCAACTTTATTTGCCGCCTTAGGCTTTTTTGCATTTAGTTTTCTTATTATACACCATATCGCTTTGGAAAGCAACAATATAACCGCCATGAAAGCATATAATACACCAATATAATCACCATGATGTGTATATATTGTATTCTCTTTAACGATATGGGTTTTTACATTTAACCAGTTTTCTTTAAAAGGAACGGCTTCATCTGTCAATCTGCCTATCGGGTCTATCGCGCAGGTTTGACCTGAAGCTGTGGAACGAACCATCGGGCGGAAATTTTCTACCGTTCTAAAAACCGCAATGGAAAGATGCTGATATTGAGAACTTAAACTGTTTGACCATGCATCATTAGAAAGATTGACAAGTATATCCGCGCCATTACGGACAAACCTGCGTGATAAATAACCGAAAGTATCTTCAAAGCATATCGGAGCGGAAAAAGTAAAATGAGAATGTTCTGCATTCTTAGAATATTTCTCATTCATTGGCAGTTTAAAAACAGTTTCTTTTTCGCCTTTTTCCCAAAATTGCGTATCCTCTTTTTCCAACCATGCGTAAAATTTCGGGAATTGTTTTTTATACGGGAAATGTTCTGTAAACGGCACTAAATGTATTTTATGATATACGGCTGTATTTTCTCCTTTTTCAAAAAGCATAGCCGCGTTATAATCAACTCGGAATTTTTCCGCCGCATTCGGATTTTTTGCGCTGTCCATCCGCGCATCATCATTACCGATTAAAAACGGTACATCTTGTTCTGATAAATAATCAAGTAAGTCTCTGACTAATATCCATGTATTTTGATCGTCACGATATGTTGAGTGCCAGTAAATTCGCGGGATAAAAGCTGTTTCAGGCCAAACTACTAACTCCGGTTTAGGATGATCGGAGAGAGCTTCATTTGATAATTTTATTAATGATGACAGATCTCTTCGGTACATTTCAATTCTTTGCCATGAAGTAAGCGCTCTGTTTGCAGCCCAAGGATCTGTGTTGTGTTGGATAAGCGCGATTTGCACGGATGGATAGTTTGAAAGATTGGAAGAAAAATTATTAATTCTGATTATACCGAAACATAGCGATGCAATAAGCGCCGCTGTCCAAATTATTACCGGAACTTTTTCTTTTTTAAAGAATTTGAACATAGTATTACACAGAATGTTTCGCATCACTTCCAATATTGATTTATTCTTTTCGATCTCTGTAGTTATATTTTTTTTATTTTGTTTTTTCTTCTCTGTATTAATTTGATTTACTTTTTCTCCCTCTTCATTATCCTTCACAAACGAATTTTGCAATGCTGCCGCGAGCCAGAATGAAGGGAATGTAACAAGAGCGCATACACCCCATACCCCCGTTATGCTTGCAATTTGGATCAGAGGTATTACCTGCCATTGCGTATAACCTGATATCCCGTAGGGATAAGCTAAAAACCCCAATGTGCGTATGTATTCATACGCAAGCCAAATAAGCCATTGAACAAGATATGAACGTTTTGGAAATAAATTAAAAGCTAGTCTTAAAAATACAAAAACAATAGCAAGAAAAATCATATAAATACTGTATGTGATTATTCCTGCAAGCGGGTGAAAACCATCTAACCAATAATTAAAAAGACCGTATGCTGTATATCCGTAAACCGCGCCCCATCCTGCACAGGCAAGGATATTATATTTGCAGATAACAACAAGAATAGGGATATATGCAAACCACGCTAAAAAAGAAAGACCGTGTTTAAAGATCGGGTTAGGAAAAGAAGCTGCGAAAAGTACTGACGCGAATAGAATCAATGCCAAGTGGATTAATATTGATGTAATCCAGTTATTTTTCCTTAACATATAATTTTTTATTATTTATTTTGAGCAGTATTATCATTGAGCGCCCAAACCGCTTGTTTTAATTCCTTGCCCGAACGGAAAGAAACAACACCGTGAGAATGTGTTTCTATATTTTCACCTGTTCTTGGATTACGTGCGCACGCTCTGGCTTTTCTGATTTTTACTTCAAAAGTGCCAAAGCCGCGCAGTTCAATAACCTTGCGTTTCACCAATGCATCTTTCATTTCATCAAAGATGATATCGACTGCCGCGCGGATTTCTATACGGTTCATCCCTGTTTTTTCATATAATGCGTCTATTATATCCGCTTTTGTGATTTTTCCCGTAAGGTCAGGCATCTTAGTTTTATTACTATTTTTTATTGCGCCGCTTTAATGCCATTGAAATACCGCTGCATTCTGGATTTTTTACGTGCTGCTGCATTTTTTGTGATAATTCCCTTTCCTGCCGCTGTATCTATTTTTTTAATCATTTCTTTTAATGCAGCTTCAGTTTTAGGGTCTTTTTTCTGTGCCAAAGCTACAAATTTCTTTACACTTGTTTTAACCGCGCTCTTTGTCGATTTATTCCGCATACGGCGCTCTTCGCTTTTCCGATGCCTTTTTTCTGCCGAACTTCTTTTCTTTGCCAAAAGATCCTCCTATTTAAAATCAGACGGCCGTCTTTCCGTCCGTTTGCATTTATCGCATTCCGCAATGTTTTTTACTTTGCCGCTCTCAAAGAGGGTTTTCATTTTTATTTCTCCCCCGCATGAACACATAAACCTCTGTGTCGCGCTCGCGGTACGGCTGTTTTTACTTGCCTGAGCCATGTTTTTTCTCCTAAAAGTTGATATGTATTTACGGTACTATATTATGTATTGCTTAGTCAATATGTGTTTTACAAACCGGGGCAGGGTTACTGTCCCCCAGACTGTGTCAAAAGTCCAAGAAGCACACAAAAAAGGTATTAATATGATTGAAAAACATCGAATATTAGCGTTTTTTACACCTTTTATGCTCCTAAAAAATAGTTTTAACACAATCTACCCCGTATTATCTTGCCTTTTTATTAAATATTAATGTAAAACTTTGTTTTTCCGATATATAAAGTAGGAGTTTTTATGGAAATCGGAGTAATACCGCATCAAGCCTTCCCTAGTTTAGGTTATGCTATAACTGCATCCGGTCATGGCAGAACCTCTCTTCCTGTCGCTCCCGGGATGGTAATCTACTCGCATTTAAAACATGTTTCAGGCATTCCCGCCCCGGAAGGCACTTTGGGCGTTAATATCAGTAAATTACGAATCCTTGACGCTTTGATAGAACAATTATCCAAAATTAAAAGCCGGCCTGTCGCGGAGTTTGGTAATTTTGAAGGATCGGACGAAGCTCGTATTAACGCTCTAATCGAGCAATACCAAAAACAATTAAAATCCGCTCAATCTGTAAGTGCTTATACACCTGCCGCCCCTGCAGGATTGTTGTTTAATATTACAGTTTAAATTTTTCATTGATCTTTCCTGTCTTTTCTTCTTTTTACATCTTTAATTAAATTTAACGATTAAGCCGCAGCCAATCCGTAAGCCGCCTATCCAAAGAATATGAGTCTTCCGCTCTGGCGCGATCATAAAGATACGGCAGTACAACCTGTTCTTTAATTGTCGCCCAGTTGCTTGGTAAAATATTGGGCATAATCAAATTTTCTGACGGGGGCATGCGCCCCAATAATTCGGGATAAAAAATCGGGTAAACCTGTTCTGTTACCGGAGTGAGAGCGGAAAAACCGCCGCAGATACCGAAAATACTTTCGTTTATCCGGTTTGCTCTTGTGTATTCTAAAAGTCGGCGTTGATTTTCTGTTTTAAAAAACCATTGAATAAATGCTCTTGCCGCTTTTTTTTCTTTTGCTTTTGCCGGGATTCCTATATATACCGAGCTGTCTGTAACAGGAAGCTTGTTATCGTCCATGATCCATCGGAAATCCAGATGGCTTTTACTTTCTTCATTTAAAATAAAAAGTTCGTTGCTTTCGATGTATGAAAAAAGTATGCGTCCGGATTTTATCAATGTTTCTTTCGGTTCTACGAAATATTTAAATGTGAAATCATCATCCGCTTGGGCGTTTAAGTTTATTTCATTTGTCCAATTATTTATAAATTTCATTGATTGTTCCAGCTCTAAAGCTTCCCAGGCGATAGGGTTTGAACCTATGCCGAGAGTGGAACGCGGAGGTTCTCTTCCTGTTTCTCTAAAAGACGCACCTGACAGAACTGCGGTGACAATTAAGAAATTATTATCCCACAGAGGGGAAAAACCCATCCGTGTAAACGCGCCGTTTTGTTGTGTATTGTGAGGTGCGCTTAAATTTTTTAATTCTTCAAAATTAATCGTGAATTGATTGGAAAGAACTATGCTATCATGTTCTTTTGAAAAAATCAGAGCGGGGATATTAAACGATACCGGTAAAAGATATTGTTTTCTTTCGATTCTGCCCATCGCTAAAAGCCGCTGGTAGAAAATATTTCTGGATAAATATCTTGAACCGAATATATTATCCAGTGAGCTAAAGTATGATCCTGTTAAAGAATTTTTAAGCCAGCTTGCCGCAATTAAATCCGGGATATTTCCGCTTGCATTGTATAATTCATCACATGGAAATTCGATATATCTTACACTTACTTTATATTGATTTTGTACGGTGTTAAAATATTCGCCGTAAAGGGAGAACTCAGGACGGTCTGTCCAAATTATTGCGTTTTCATTACCGGAACATGAGATAAAGAATGTAAATGTCAGAAAAATAAAAAATTTAAAAAAACGCATAAATCCTCAATTTTATAATCAGATTTCTAATGAATAGTGTATTTTACCCTCTGATTGCTTGTCAATCTTTTTATAGAGTGATAAAATAAGGAGAATTTGAGGTAATGGCAGGTGGAGGTTCTGCGTGGATCGGATAAAAGATGCTCATATTGTCAGGCTTGTTGAACAAATCGGCGAACAATACCGTACCAATATATCAAACAGGTATGTACGCCCGCTTTTATTGCAATTAATTCTTGATAAAAACACCTGGGATCATATCGAAACTCTCACAGAAAAAGTAGAATTATATCGATATCAAGGTTTTCATTTTGACGAATTGTACAGGCAAATTGCTGCCTGCGCTCGTTTTATAGAATCGGCACGTAATAATATAATCCCTAATCTTAGAGCAAAGCTATTAGCCGCTCCCAGTCAATCAGATAAAATAATGCGTGAAATGGCGGCAAACAATTTTCCATCAAATTTACAAGTTTTTGCAGATAATTTGAATGAATTATTTTTAATCCTTGTTGAAATGGATAAGGCGGGCGCGACAAAAAACCAGCCGCCTGTTTATACCCAAGTACCAGAATTATCCAATATAGGCTGGCTGCTTTCAGGCAGCCGATGACGCTTTACTCCTCTTGACAATAATCTTTAATTAAGATATAAATTAGTACTATTTGAAAAATGCGCTTTTAATACAGCGCTCTCCTGTCGGAGTTTGGAGAAAAAAATGTACGTTCTTTTAGAATTTAAGGGGAAACAGTATAAAGCCGAAAAAGGCGGTCTTCTTAAAGTTGATTTAATTGATGCCGAACCCGGAACCTCTATCAATATTGATACGGTGCTGTTGGTTTCAGGCGATACGGTAAAAGTAGGCAGCCCTTATGTAGAAGGCGCGAAAGTGTCGGCGGTTGTTGAATCCCATGAAAAAGACGATAAAGTCATCGTTTTTAAGTATAAACCAAAGAAAGATTACCGCCGGAAACAGGGGCACAGGCAAAAATATACGATTATCAGGATTGATAATATATCCGCTTGATAAATCAAAAGATTAATCAATGATCGAGATTGAAGCGGTTCTGGAGCCGGATGGAACTTTAAGGTCCTGTAAGGTTTCAGGTCATGCTAAAGCCGGAAAGAAAGGCGAGGATATAGTCTGTTCCGCCGTCACCGTGCTTATGAGAACCGCTTTACACGTCCTTTCCGGCAGAAAGGGTATAAAATTAACCGGCGGCGCGTCTGAAAGAGGCAGGATGCAACTGGAAGCCGATTATGATGAAGAAGGGAAGGACTTCCTTTCCGCAATCGGGGTGTTTTTAATTGACGGGCTTTCGTCTGTCGCGCAGGAATACCCTGATAATTGCAAATTGAATATTGTTATACGGAGGAATTAATATGGCACGTAAGAGAGGCGGAAGCGGAGCGAAAAACGGACGCGACGCAAACCCAAAATACTTAGGAGTTAAATCTTCAGACGGAACCCTTGTAAAAGCCGGTACAATCATAGTCCGCCAACGCGGAACTAAAATCCACCCCGGTCTCAATGTCGGCTGCGGCGGTGATTATACACTTTTTGCTACAGCAGACGGCAAAGTTACTTTTACTGAGAGAAAAGGCAGGAAGCTTGCTTCAGTTGTTCAAGCTGAATAAAAGTTTAAACTTAAATTTTCATCATAACGATTTAATTAAAAACTAAGCGTACATTCTTGTTATCTGCGGTTTTTGAGTTAAGTTCCAATTGACCGTTTAAAACACGCCATGAATGGGAATTCTGTATATAAGTGAAGAAATCATGTTCTGTTAAGTTATAAGGTTCAAACAGGGATGCCATCAGGGTTGAGCGCACCATCATTATACTGATATTTTGGTTTTCACCGATTGTATACGGCGCGGAGTAACGGTTCGGCGCTCCTACACCGCTTACTATTTGCCCGTCAAAATTTAATGTAAAACATATAATAATTTCTTTAGGTTGGATTTCGCGCCTGTATTGGGTATCCACCCCGTCAATATAAACACCGATTAATTTCCATTCATGCCCTATAAGGTCCATTTTAGCTCCCGTATTCGCTTCCTGCATTATCTTCTCTTCCCTGATACCGGCAGCGCTGGCGCAATATACAACAATTGCTGTCATAATTAACCCAAAAATAATTTTCTTCATAATTACCTCTTTATTAAATATAATAAATTTTTTGTCTTTTTTCATTATTTAAATGCTGTATTTTTGAAATTTTCCAATATACTATTTTTTACACACATCTAAACGGTTTATATCTATAATATCGTTAAATTTTTCTTTATCGAATAATTCCATTAATTCTTTTAAACCTTTATTTCTGACAAGATTTAGTTCATTCATATATAAGGGAAAAACAGTATATATTTCTATATTATTTTCTCCGTAAGCTATTTTTTGAAAATTTTCCGGCAAGGAAGTAGATTTTAATAATATTAAAGCTTCAAAATTTGTCCCCGGTAAGGGATCTCCTGTTTCTATTGTATGGCTAAAACCTAACCATGTTTTATTTTGAAAAGGGTAACGCCCTATTCTTGATAACAAGGTTATAGGCCAATTTTTTTCAAGCGATGTCCAATTATTATCCGAAATCCAATCAGGAGGCAATAAAATGCATAATTCAATATATCCTGTTAAACTCTTGTCAGGTGTATCGAACTGTAAAGCGCTGATACCGTTTGTTAATAACAGATTATAGTTCCGGTATTCATTCGGTTTTATCCAATAAATATCTAAATGAAAAAATTTTGACTCTTTTTCATGAAATATCATATACTCATCTTCAGTGCAATATTTATGAAGATGATCAGCGACTATTTTATGTGATTCAGAAAGGTTCATGCTTCCTCCATAAGCTTATCTTAATATTAATTATCTTTTTGTCAATGTGAGTGCTTAATTTTTATTATTATATCATATATAATACATTTATTAATTATGGAAAAGTTCGCAGATGAAGCGGTAATAGAAGTATTTTCAGGCAACGGCGGTAACGGCTGCGCCTCCTTCCGTAGAGAAAAATACGTCCCGAAAGGCGGGCCTTCGGGAGGGGACGGCGGCAGGGGGGGCGATGTTGTGTTTGTCGTCCGCCGTAACCTGCGCACTCTCGCTCATTTGCGTTACAAGCATACTTTTAAAGCAGAGAATGGGCATGACGGCGAAAATTGGGGGCGGTACGGGGCTAACGGCGCTGATATTGTCATCCCTTTGCCGCCGGGCTCTGTATTACGAGACGCGCTTACAAATGCGTTGATCTGTGATTTTACCCGTGACAATAAGGATTTTATTTTTTTAAAAGGCGGGAACGGCGGTTGGGGCAATATCCATTTTAAATCTTCGATTAACCGCGCGCCCCGTAAAGCCCTTCCCGGAAAACCTGGCTTATACGCAAAACTTAAAGTTGAATTACAAATAATGGCGGATATAGGGCTTGTCGGTTTTCCTAATGCCGGTAAATCCAGCCTTCTTGATAAATTCACTAATGCAAGGCCTAAAATTGCGGCTTACCCTTTCACGACGAAAATTCCAAATTTGGGTGTTTTAAATATTGGTGAAAAAGATATTATCATCGCTGATATTCCGGGGCTTATCGAAGGCGCGTCTGAAGGAGCGGGTTTGGGTATACGTTTTTTAAAACATATTTCCCGCACACAAGCTTTGGCTTTCCTTATCGATCTTGGTGATGATAATTATCTTGATGCGTTTGATATCCTGCTAAACGAACTTAGCGCGTTTTCTGAAGATTTAGCGAAAAAGAAAAGATTGATTATCGGGACAAAAATTGATTTAGAAGGAACCGAAGAGCGTTTGGCGGAATTAACAGCTAAATACTCTGAAGAAGATGTAATCGGCATTTCTGTTTTTTCAAATAAAGGAATTAAAGAATTATCTTATGCTTTATTGCGTCTGACAGAAAATTCTGCAGAAGAAGAAAACATATCTGATGATAATAATTTAACAGATGAAGATTTTAATGATAATTTTGATGAAGGAGAGGAGTTGTGAAACGTAAATTTGGATCGATAGGTATTTTAGGCGGCAGTTTTAATCCTGTCCACCTTGGGCATATTTTTTTAGCAGAGAAGGTTCTTGTTACATTAAAACTGGATAGGGTAATTTTAGTTCCTGCATACCAATCTCCTTTTAAATTGGGTGAAGGGAAAGAATGCAGTTCGAATGACAGGCTGGAAATGCTGTCCGCGGCTATCATAGGTGACAACAGGTTCACGATAGATGATTGTGAAATAAAAAGGGGAGGTGTTTCATATACCGTAGATACTATCGAAGATCTTATCGAACGTTATATGCCGGAAGGAAAACCGGTATTGATTATCGGGGATGACCTTGCGGCGGAATTTCCCAAATGGCATGATTATAACAGAATTTTACAATTAGCCGACATTGTGATTGCGCGCAGAATAAACCCTCCCATGATTGAATGTCTTTATCCTCATACGTATCTTGATAACGATGTAATGAATATTTCTTCCAGCATTGTCAGGGAAAAAATTAATACAGACAGCGATTGGCGTTCCCTTGTGCCTCCCGGTGTCAGGGCGGTTATCGAAGATAAAAACCTTTACAATTACAAGGGTCAGAAAGAATTTGAGGGTTGCACTCAGGCTGTTATCCAGCGGATAGAAACAGCGGCGAGGGAAACACTCGGGATGGAACGTTTTCTTCATTCCAGAAACACCGCGCTTCTTGCAAGTGATATGTGCCGCCGCTTCGGGCTTGATCCTGCCGCCGGTTATCTTGCAGGGATTGCTCATGATTTGGCAAAACAGATTGATAACAAACAATTAATTAAGATAGTAAAAAATGCAGGGATGATTATTTCCGCTCTTGAAAAAGAAAAACCGAATCTTTTACACGGGAAAGCTGCGGCAATTATACTGAAAGAACGTTATGGGATTTCCAACAAAGATGTGCTTGAAGCTGTCGCTTGTCATACATCAGGAAATCAAAGTATGGGTCCTTTGGCGAAAATAATTTATATTGCCGATAAAACAGAAAGTTCAAGAAATATAGATAAGGCATTAAGAGAAATGTGTTTGAAACCGAAAGAGACAGATTTAGACACAATTCTTTATTCCGTGCTTCAAAAAACTATCGGTAAACTGCAAGCAAAGAAGTTGGATTTATCCGAAGATACTTTATTGTTATTTAATAAAATAAAGGAAAGAGCAAATTGAAACTAAAACTTATAAAAAGCGATGCATCATTAATTTTACTTATCCTGATAGTCATCCTATTTTTTATAGGGATCGTCTTTTCGATCTATACTTTCCGCAGCAATCCTGTAAGCGATGCGCTTTCATCAAACCGTGTTATTAATGTGCTTTACATTATTGAAGAAAATAAAATGCCTGTCAGCACTTATGTTCTGATATACTATCCTACAACAAGGCGTGCGGCGGTTTTTGATATACCTGGCGATCTTGGGTTATTGTTGGCAAGAATTAACCGTGTTGACCGTATTGACAGAGTATACGATTCTTCCAGAATTACAGCGTATGAAAACGAAATTGAGAAACTTTTGGGGATAGAAATTAATTTTTCTATCGTTATAACAAAAGAGAATCTTGTTTCTATTGTGGACCTTCTTGAGGGAGTGGAAATTTTTATCCCATCTCCTGTAACGCATATTGACGATGAAAAGATTATTTTATTTCCTTCAGGTTTATCGGTTCTTGACGGTGATAAAGCAGGGTTATATGCAACATATAGTTTAAGCGATGAAGACAGCGAAGTGCCGGTTTTCCGCAGGCAGCGTTTTTTTATCGGTTTATTAAAACGTCAAATACAGATGAATGAAATACTCAATCATCCGTCAATGGCTAAAACTTATTATTCGTTTTTTAAAACCAATATCAATCAACGTACTCTCGGGTTGCTGTTTAATGAATTTGTCCATATTGATACAGACAGAACAAACATTCAATCTGTTACAGGCAGTCTTCGTGAAGTATCAGGACAGATGCTTATTATCCCGCTTTGGGACGGAAATTTAATTAAGGAAATAGTACGCCAAACCTTAGGGACACTTACCCGTGAGATAGAAGATCATTTAATAGAGCAAAGTTTAACAGTTGAAGTTTTAAACGGGACTGCTGTTAACGGTCTTGCAGGAAGGACTGCGGAAATGCTTCGAAGTTTCGGCTATGATGTTATTTCTATAAGTAATGCTGATAGTAATAATTATGACAGCACTGTTGTTATTCACCGTACAGGTAATGAATTTTTAGTAAGAGATTTTGCTGAATTAATCAGATGCAAAAATATACGGAAAGAGATTTCTGCTGAAGAGTCGGATGAAACAGATATGCAAAATATTGAATACAAGGCAGATATTACCTTGATTATTGGAAGGAATTTTAATGGAAGATATGTTAGCGGAAATTGAAAATCAGCAGGATTTTTCTCCGGCAGGTTTAAGCGTGTTATTGCAGGAACACAAAGGACAGGATGTTTCTGTTTTAGATCTGCGTAAATTTCAAATATGGACAGAATATTTTATTATTGCGACAACTACAAGCAAAACGCACATGGACGGTCTTGAAAAGCACATAAGAGAATTTTGTTATGATAAGAAAATAGAAATACTTGGAAGTTCTCTGAAAAGTCAGGATGATGAATGGCGCTTACTCGATCTTGGTTCAATAATAATCCATTTGATGAGCAAGCGCATTCGGGATTTTTATGAATTAGAAAGACTTTGGTCTGACCGCTAGATTTTAACGGTCAGATTTTTGGTAAGAAAATGATTAATCTTCGTCGTCCCAGTCCTCGTCTTCATCTTCATCATAGTCATCATCTTCGTCTTCATCGTAATCATCATCATCTTCGTCTTCATCGTAGTCATCATCATCTTCGTCTTCATCTTCCAGATCATCATCTTCATCTTCATAGTCGTCTTCATCTTCGTAATCATCGTCATCATAATCATCATCACTGAGGATGAAAGCCGGCAGGCTGTCCTCTGATACTTCATCGTAAACTTCGTTTGTGTCAGTAATACCATCTACGCAGTTCATCAGAAACGTGTGGTTCTCGTGAACCGCAGGCATCAGAGTCAGCTCTTCATTCGCTCCGTTCAGAAACATAATGTTCTCCCTTTTGTAGTTAGTTTTTTGGATTAAAACCTTGTTTAACAAACCTCTTTCTAGAAACATAAGGGAGGAATAATATGATTGTCAACTGGTTTTTCCAAAATATTTTCATTTTTTTTAATTTGTGATATTCTATCTTATGCCTGAATTTATTTCTAATTTAACTGTTAAAGCGCCTGCTAAAATAAATCTGCATTTAGCTGTCAAAGACAGGCGAGTAGACGGTTTTCATAACCTTGAAAGTCTTTTTTTTTCCGTAGATTTCTACGATATTTTGTATTTCCGCCTTAGTTGGGATGAAAAATTAATAAAAATTGACATGAAAGGCTTAAAATTCAACTTAAAAGAGCAAGATAATATCATTTTTAAGGCAATATCCTTGTTCAGAGAAAAAGCCGGTTTTAATAAGGGATTGGAAGTTAGTGTGGAAAAAAACATCCCTTCCGGCGGCGGACTGGGCGGCGGCTCTTCCGATGCGGCGGCGGCATTGCTGGCTTTAAATAAAATGGCAGGTTTTCCACTGGCAAAAGAAACTCTTCTTGAAATGGGTGCCACACTGGGCAGCGATGTCCCTTTTTTTCTTCACGAAATACCTGCTGCCTGGGTAACAGGGCGTGGAGAACAAATTAAACCGTTGAATAGTGTGCCGCAGATTTATATAGTTCTTGTAAATCCCGGGTTTTCCAGCAATACGACAAAAGCTTTCCGCTTGCTTGATGAAAACAGGGAACAGAGAACAGGGGACAGAGGGCAAGAAATAATAGATTGTTTGGAATTGAAGGATTCTCTGTTTGATGGAAATTTATTTTCTCATTTTTTTAATGACTTTTTAGATGTTTTTGATGGGAGCGAGAAAGAAGCTTATGATAAAATTATTTCAAATATGTATAAGTTAGGTGCAGTTTATTCTAATCTTTCCGGAGCGGGGTCTACTTGTTTCGGGGTTTTTAAGGAGAAGGAAACGGCGCGGGGAGCGGCTGTTGTTTTGCGTGAGTGCTGGGAGTTTGTAGTAGATTGTTGAGTTATGGAATAGTGCATTGTAAAATAATATCCCCTACAGGGATGTTAAACCTTCTTGCTTGATTTATTAAAGCTGTTATCTACGGTATAGCCTTTACACAATGACGTTCAAAATTATAATTTAAATCATTTTTTGTTCTGGAAAACCCCACTTCAATTTTCCTAAACTCTTTCCATTAATCTTCTCTGATACTATATCTACAATCTTTTTTAGTTCATCTCGCTCTAGGTGTATTCAGCTCCGAGTCGGGTGACAGGGGCACTGGGTGTTTCATTGCATCGCTTTCCCCTGCTTCACGCAATACCCTTTCTGCCCTGTAGTAAGATTACTATACCGCTGTTTAAGCAGGGCTTTTTCGATGGGGTCAATGCCGGGAGCGCGGAGAATATTACGCAGTCTTGTTTTATGGGCGATCATTGCAATATGGAACGAGTCTTTGGGATAATTTTTAACCCGGTATTTTTCGTTGCGAGGAAAAACTTTATCTGCGCCTTGATAAAGGATACTGTCATCAACAATTTCAAGAGCAAGAAAAGCATCGTCAAAACTTTGTATAGCTTGAGTAAGGCTGCTTAGGCTGTCTTTATCGGTTTTTTCACAGAATTGTAATTCCTGATTTAAGAAGGTATATTCGGCAAGGATGATTATTTTAGGGTCGGCGGTTGATTGGGCATCACGGAAAGCGGATAAAGCTCTTGTTATACCACGCTCATAAGACAAACGCCCTTCTTCAGCTTTTCCTCTGGTTGCAAACCCCTTTCTTCCATAATCAATAGATAATGCGGCATCATTTATATTATTTAGTAAGCCAATCAGGTCCAAATTCTGCCTCTGCTTCAGACAAATTATAACCTGCTTTTAGAAGCGGTTCTACACCTATTTTTTCTTTGTAAATTTTTGCTAAATAAGGCGGCATTGGAGCAGTGCGTATAAGGCGGCTATATCCCGCCTCGTCTCCGGCATCTAACAAGTCTAATGCCCTATTGGATATTGATAACTTTTCATCTAAAGTCATTGTTTCCGTCATTAATAACTCCCTAGACTAATTTTAGCATATCTTATCGAAAATGAAAAGTAAACAATTTTGTTATTAACTGTTCTCCACCACCCCACATATTGCGGCGTTAGGTGACATGGTACTTATTTTATACGCATAAAAACTTTTTTACTTTTTATCCTTTTTTCTTTTTACCGTATGCTTTATATTCATAACCGCCAGATTTATCTCGAAAGTTGTTTCTGTTTCTGAAATATTTAAGGAATCCCCTAAAATATCAGAAATAATTTCCCCGCTTTTTTGCATAAGCGGTTTCTTTTCTTCTGTTGATGTTTTTATTGCAAGTTCCTTGACAGTTCTTGTCAATTCCCTGATTTTCGCAAAAGTTTCAATGATTACAAGTGTAGTTTGCGTCGCCTGCGGGCTTTTAAGTATCGTGGCGAGCATATAGAGCCCTTTTTCGGTAAAACCCTTTAACGGGGCTGAAGAGTGTTTTAAAGGTTTGAACTGGTCAAAATTTTTGACCAGTTCGTTTTTTTCGTTTTTATCAAGGGTAATAATATACCCTTCAGGGAACTTTTCGGGGTTATTCTTTACCGCTTGATTAACTTCTTTTGTTTCTACCCCATACAAATAAGCGACATCACAATCCAGTAATACCTTTGTATTACGGATTTCTACGATTTTAGCGTCCACATCATCAATACATAAATTCACGGCTTTCTCCTAAAATCACCAAGCTTGAAATTCTTAACAGGTTCTTATCCAACAGACATAAAAACCATATTTCAAGCATCTGGTGAAAGCGGAAGAGCAGACCTCTCCCGGACACTTTTTAAAAAGTGTCACTTATTAATGGGTCACAGATGCGCGGCGCTTGACCGAAAATGAATTTTTTTTGAAAAAAAGCAAAAAAAACCGCCCCTTGCAGGACGGTTTGTAAATTTTAATTGAACTACGTTACATCTGGTGTACCGTTATCCACAGGTACACCAGAGAATTTGGGTGGCTGCCGCCATTGCGCCGCTAAACAAATTCGGTGACAGGTACTACCCAAGCAAAACCCGCAATCGTGCAATTTCCGCATCTTTATCAGCGATTTCTGCGTCTTTATCGGCAACCACTCCTTGCCAGAGTTCTCTTTCTTCGGCTCTTATGTACCTTTCGCGGGCGTCTAGGTCTCTTAACGCTTTTTCCCGGCGTTCGGCTTGGTCTCTTGCTTTCTCGTCGGCGGAGAGTTCTATCAGTTTTACTGCCGCGTTTTTTACTTGAGGATTTCTTTCAGCTATCATGTTTAACTCCTCCTCGTTTTCAGCGTCAATGAATTTTGCCCAGTCGTATAATTTCGTGCCGTCCGCTGTTTCGGGTACTTTTGAAAGTTCAAGAGTGTGTATTTCTATTATATCACTGAATTCGATTTTTGCGTCAATATCGTAAAGTGTAAATCTGTGTGAATATTTTGCGCTGTTTTTTATCAGCCTGTCCTTTGTTATGATGATGCTGATTACTTGATTGATTTTATTGTACCTGTCGCTTTTTTCTAATTGTTCTGTTATCATCCTCGCGTCGTAAAAAACAACGCGCTCGCGCATTTCGGCCATGATTTTCAATTGGATTTCAATGTGAACTATTTTTCCGTTTTTCGTGCGGAGTTTTACGTCAATGACTGCGGCTTTGTCTTTGATGTACTCAGGCAGAAGATGAGGGTCTAAGATATTGATTTCGTAATATTCATCGTCTGGAAGTTTGAGAATTGATTTGAGGAAAGCGATCAGGGAGTCTTGATTTCTTTCATCGGCGAAGAACATACGGAAGACCGCGTCGTTTTTTACGTGCAGCAATTTTTTTTCAGCCATTTTTATCTCCTTAAGGGAGCTGTCCCCTGACAGCGTATAGTCAGCGCTGTCTAATAGATTTGAGTTTTCAAAAACAAGAAAACTACTAGCTATATATGGGATGCGTATGCATGGCGCTTGACCGAAAATGAAAAAAAGTATTTTCGGCAAACTCTCTTTTTATACGCATAAAAACTTTTTTACTTTTTATCCTTTTTTCTTTTTACCGTATGTTTAATATTCATAACCGCCAGATTTATCTCAAAAGTTGTTTCTGTTTCTGAAATATTTAAGGAATCCCCTAAAATATCAGAAATAATTTCCCCGCTTTTTTGCATAAGCGGTTTCTTTTCTTCTGTTGATGTTTTTATTGCAAGTTCCTTGACAGTTC
>Ga0209755_10003450_pt1 | contig 19818 bp, 16 predicted proteins | sample TergutCo191P1_FD_187301 | JGI IMG/M metagenome (GOLD analysis project Ga0209755, IMG submission 187301) | Cornitermes sp. P1 segment gut microbial communities from Petit-Saut dam, French Guiana - Co191P1 (SPAdes) (version 2) | ecosystem: Host-associated > Arthropoda: Insects > Digestive system...
GGGGGGGGGCAATGCTGTCTTCTAGCCATGCAAGATTTTGGATGTTCTCTTACCAATTACACTTCCTTGTTACCACATGATGGCTGAGAGTATGTTGCAAGATATTCTGAATGAGTATTGGTGAGTTCACTGCTATGCTACTGTACTTTCAGTACTTACATTTATGACCTTATAAATCACACAAGTCCTAATAAAAGTATTAAATAATGAATCCATTAAAAGTATCATACTGTACTAGCAGGGTATGAGACTAATCACATTCAAAATACACTGCGTCAAAATATATGAGGTGTAAGCCAAATGTTTCTGGACTCACCATATGGAGAACAAACGGGATATAATGCAACTTTGCACTTCTAGGTTCTGCAGAGGTGATTTATTGTGAACTAGTTTAATGAGTGTCACTGTAACAGAACACTGTGTTTTTGTACAATTGACAATTAAGTGTGTCTGTGTCAAGTGCATCCTGCGATTTTTGTAGCCCTGTGAAATGGCAGAGCTTAAGGAACATAGAACTTGCATTAAGTTTTGTTGTCACCTTGAAAAACCAGCTTATGATACTCATAAAATGCTTAAAAACCTTTTGTGATAACACCATGAGTAGAACACAAACCTCTGAATAGCATGCATGCTTCAAAGTGGCCACACTTTGGTTGTGGATTTTGACATTCAGATGGCCCATCATCAAGTAGATCCATGAATATGTGGAAAAAGGGCATCAAGTCATCCATGAGGGCAAAATGGCATAAACCAAACAATGTTTGTAAAATTCTAGGCTCATAATGCAGTACACACTGACACATGAAGAGCAAGTGATATGCATTCGTCCAAGATCTCACACAATGTAATCATCATTAAGCAACATAAAACAAAAATTGTGTGCTCAAAGTTCACTGTGTAAGGGAAATATTTTGCCTTGTCACAGTGTGTTACTCTAAAATCTTGGTTATATAAAGCAGCTCAAACAAGGCACCAGTAAATGGGCAATCTTGGATACAAGACAAAATGTGTCAATATTATACTCTCACCTATGTACAAGTCTCAAAAGTGATTCATCCCTTTTCGAGTTCCTGACTAAAACCTTGCATGCAATTCTATCTCTCCACTGCGTCACATGTCTGTCTGATCCTTCTTGATTTCAGCACACAAAAAACTTAACAGTTATAAGTTTAAAAACTTAACAATGGTAAATGAAGAGCAAAAATTATGACTGACAGCTATAAATATTCATACATTATATTACCTATGTGTAAATATTGGTATTCCTCGTCGCATTTGACAACGAAGGGCAGTTTGTGTTAAAGCCAAGATCCCCCCTTCGAATGTGTGGATATGTCGGACCTCCTGATTTGCATGGACTTGGAAGGAAGTGTATTTCTGGAGACCTGGTCCATAGTATGATGTAACATGACCCTGTAAAAAGGCAATGTAATGCAGAATTATTGCTCAGGTACTACAAAATATCTCACGAATATATGAACATTGCACTGTGTAGTGAAGTACCATTACTCCCCCTTTTGCTGAAAGCACTTTTCAATTAAATTAAAGCAGTCAAGCAGGTCAGTCAGCAATTCAGTTTTGAACTTGTATTATAACTTCACATGAAAATCTAAATGCAGTTTTAGATGCATTTTGATAATTCTGGAACGAATGCAAGAACAGATTGCTGTTCACTTACAAGAAAACATTTTGTATTGCCTCTTAGTATTACAAACCTTGTAGGTATTTCACAGCATTCTGTGACCACCACACTAATCAGGGCACATGTAAAACACTATGTCATGCCTAAATGCACTTACAGGGGGAATTTAAAACTCAGGTAACAGCACAATCCACCCACATATTTCACTATGGAACAGGCATGTGCAGATTGCCTGATTCATCATACAGCTGTGAGAGGGCACTACAGACATGTTATATCACAGGACAATCATTTTAAAACAACTGACATACTGGAAACATGGCCAAATATCAAAATACATAGTGTGATACAATTTTGTGTTTAGTTCTTTCTTTCTTTTTCCATTCTACAAACACAAAAAAGGAAAACCTGTTGGATACAGAATAAGTTATAAATGTTTGTGAGAGGTGTCGTATGGGTGGAAATTCATCAGTTGGTGGAGGTGTACACAGTGCATGTAAGGTCATGGAAACAGGTGTACATATGGTGCATTGCTGTTGATAATGGTAGGACAGATGTTGATGACATACAGCAACCTAGACACCCATGCATACCCACCACAGATGACAATGTCTGTTGTGGAGATGTCCTTAACAGATGGGGCAGATGCTTAAGGTGACTGACATCACCCAAGAGCTAGATATTTTGCTGGGTAGTGCAAACAGCATTGTCCATAACCAACCAGCTTACAGAAAAAATGTGCTCATGTTTGGGACAGATCAGGTTATAGTCTATGCTGATAATAACTTATTGGTTGAAAGCATACATACTAAAGAAAAACACAGAAGCTTCATTAGTTGCCAGTAGTGAGAACCTAGATGTAATGCTGAGAAAACTAAATGTTCATGCCTGTAAAACAGAATGCAAGACACAATGACAATGTAATGACAATTAATACAGCCTTTTAAAAGTGACCAAGTTCCAATATTTGCAAACAGCACTCACAAATAAAAATTGCATGCAAAAAGAAATAAGAAACAGGCTAAATTAGGAAATGCCTGACAACATTCATCCCAGACAGACATGATGAAGCTAAGAGTCACTTTTCGCAATTTTGCAAACATGCCTAAACAACAGATTGTTGTATGAACTACAGTGACCAAGCTTTGAAGCACCAAGCATCCCCATTACAGGTCAGACACATACCACTGAGTTAAACTGCTCAGTAGGTGGTTACCACTAGTCGAAGATGATAGCAGCAACACTAGCTACTGGTATCTTTGCATTGCACTAAATGTTCAGAATATCTTTAAAATACTTACACCCTGATTACCCATCCACAGCAATTCTTCTTGCTGATCAAACGCAATTGCTGAGACTCCAAAACGTTCACCCCCATCTGCGAGTATGGTGTGTGTTTCTTGAAACTCAGCATCTGTATAGCCCTCAGCAAAATGTTCACTTGTGGGAACAAACCCTTCACTTGGCATTTCATACGATTCTTCTTCCACAGGATAATGTGCACTGCCATCAGCATACACTACATACAATATAAATAAAATTACTGACAGAAACTACAGTTCATAAAGGAATATACACCAAGACATCTGAATATGGGAAGCTTTAAAAGTAGCAGCATGCAAACCCACACTTTGGTCTACTGTCTTACCATGGTCCTCTTCATGTACTAAAATATCTCTACAAGAAACAAAATACATACATCTATTGCTAAATTAGGGGTTTAGTTACAGTTATTAGAGCTAACAGACCACTGTAACCTACCCAAACCTGTAACCTGACCCTGATTTTGGTTTTTAAGGGTACAGTAGGATTTTGTTTTACAACGGGGTTATGTTCTCAAATATTTGGTTGTAAATTGAATCATCATAAAATGAGTACTATTTAAATGGTTTAAAATGAGATAGGTTCATGGGTCAAACAAATGTCAAATAATTTTATAATTTATAATATTTCTTTAAATTATGACATACAATTTTAATTTAATGAATCAGGTATACAGAAAATAACACAGATAATTGAAAAAAATATCAATCAATCACTTTTTAGTTTGTTGAAGAAGGCCCAGGCTGTGCTTCAGAAGACATCAAGAAAGAATGTAATGTCACCTGTTTTGATTTTTTTTCGTTTCTGTCTTTTTTATGGATGTCATGGGTGGAAAAATCACAATAAACTTAAAAGAACTGCACTAAAATAGAAAAAGAAGAAACACATGCACACCGGAAAAGAACTAGAAGTGCAGTAAGTAGAGAAAGGACGCTTGAGTTTAACAGTGATACACCATAAGTTGGGAGTGCTTGGTCCGACATGACATGGGTTGTAAAAGTGAATTGTCGTAAAATGAACCGTTGCAAAATGAGACCCTACTGTATTTGCTCTTGCACTTAACATTCTTACATTTAACCAACATACACCTCCATATGGGACCACTGTACCATAAAGTTACACACACATACCACCCAGTAACACACTCAGATTTCAAAACTGAATTCACTCTTAACAGAGTCACTTCCAAATAGGTGTGCAATAAAGAATGCTTGTCACAAGAATAACATAAATATGTACTGTCTAAACACAATTCTATTCTTACAAATTAAAATTCAAAATAACTACAAGTCTCAGTTAGCTAGGTTGCCATCATCAGGCTTATATGAAGAATATAAGGCAACTATATACAGAGATGGCTTTATACATATTCATTTTTGAGGTCTTGTGTATTCTGGCTGAATGCTAGCCCAGTGAAGCACTGTTAAATTTGCTTGAATGGTACTGTATCAATTGGCAGATTGTTGTTAGCTATGTGTATAAGACATGAAATTATATTAGGTATTTTAGCAATGAATTTAAATGAGTTAAATTTAATATACATGTACTGGATTAAAATTTAAATTAAGTAGCAAATTAAAAACTTCTGTGAAGTTGGGCATTATACTGGTTAATTTTTGGTCTCCATTCTATTTGGTTTATTTTTACACAAAGTTACAATCAACCACCCAATGAAACTTTATAACCTTTTATTCCTGAAACTGCGTAAAATTTGTTACATGTTTATAAATATTATATAACATCCCTGTTGTAAATTTGAGACCTCAGATAGGTAACTACAGCTGTAAATTCCCTTTTTACATTTTTCACATTTAGCCTGATGACGAATACCCAGCTAACTGAAAACAAAGCTGTGTTTAGACGAACCATATTCACACTACTCTTGCGATACTGTAAACACAGCCGGAATGTAACACCTGAGAAAAACTACTTGATAAATGACTTACAGGCATTTGCGGTATCAATTGCAATATGTAGAGAGATGATTTTACCTTGTAATTGATAAGAAAACTAGACGTTTAATGCGTTATTCTGAATGAACAGAACGGCATCTAATAGAATAAGTATTAAATGAATGTTATACGTACGCAGCATTTCATCTGACGAAGCAGTCACAGTCGGGTCATAATGACCCATTCCCCGGTAATCCATCAGCACTTCCACTCTCTGAACTATTTCAGACGCATAAGTTTACACAATCTTAACCGTAAAATGCGAATAAGCATATGACAGTACACAATCACAACCTCCATCACAACTAGAACAAAGCAAACATACGCGTAACAGCTGTTTAAAAAAACAAATATTCGATTAATATCTCTAATCACTTTGTAAGAAGTCATACAAATACTAGGAGCAAGTAACTTTGTAATTAACTCAATTAAAAGACGCAACACCGACATTAAATTCTGTTCAAAAGCGCCTGAAAACTATACATGAAAAAAGTAAGTTGCTTAATAACGTCCCATAATTCGTCTTCGCAATCGGCGGGAAATGCGAAAATGTGAAGTACACGAACAGACCATCCATAAAGCTAAGGCGTCTTAAGATATGACGCCATAGTCTGCTAGGAATTTACTGACGTTTCGGAGGGACATGCTACCTCGCTTGCGAAACCATCTCCTTTCGTCCAGTCCATGCACTTTAACATAATTTTTCCGTGCAGCCTATTTCGGTAGCACATTTCTCCAAACGTTCATAAATTTCTACCAGACTGCCAGGGGTCACATCATGGTAGTCTCTATTATATTCACCGCTGTTAGAACTCTAAATCTCACTTGTCTCTTCTAAGTGTGTAACGTTATGAAATATAACCTGCAGCACTCCCAAAATCTTGAATGCTTTTCAATAAATAAATGTTTAAAGTTTACAGTATGGCACAATAGTATTTACTAAGATATTTATAAGTTCAGCCACATGATACAGGCACACTCTTACAAACGGGCACCTCTCATATGCAAGAAGCATGGTAAATAAAATAAAAACAATAATTTAAATAATTAAGCCCTCCATAGCCAATGAGAAACTGTTAATGAAACATTAGTTTTAATTACTATGCTCAAAATGCCTATCCCAGTGGCCTTGTAGTCTCAGATGTGGGTAACCAGCTTCCCACTTGCTGGGACTGTGGGCTCAAATCCCACCTGAGACATGGATGTCTGTCTCTTGTGAGTGTTGTTTATTGTCAAGTAGAGGTCTCTGCCTCTGCCTGATCACTCATCCAGAGGAGTCCTACTGAGTCTGGTATGTCTGTGCATGATCATGAAGCCTTGATAATCTGGCGGCCATGGCCCACTGGGGGGCTGTTGTGACATGGAAAGAAAAAACGTGCATAGAATTCATACCTACATCTGATGCATGCAGAACATTATCTACAAGTACCATTTCTCTATGTCATAGTGTCTTGTAGCCATCTGGAATTTGAATGTTAAACTATGTTGCAAAATACATTATAAAAATAAATTTGCAACCTGCAAAGCTCAATCAGCGAAGTTTATTTGTAGTTTAAAAAAATCTGCAACAGCAGGAATTTTAATAAAACACCTACAGAACCATGATTCTGATAATGCATCTTCAGTTTCATAACACAGGTTACACCTCATACAATTTTTCCTTCGTCTGTCTGAATTTATCCTACAAACAATCTCTCATGAAATCTTTGGATTTATCATTTCTAAAGAGTTCTGCCAGTTTTAGTAACATACACACAGAATCATGATTCTAATAGTGAATCTTGAGTGTCATAACACCGATTACATCTCATACAATATTTCTTTCGGTGTTGACTTTAATTTATCCTATAGTCAATCTCTCATACAATTTTTGGATTTATCATCTCTAAAGAGTTCTGTCATTGGTACATTACCTTACACATTACGAAGATTCCAGACTCTTGCATCATGTTCAGAAAAGAACACGTTTTGGGAACTGGAGCCTTTACCATGATTGAGTTTCTGTGTTCACTATGAGATGATGGGCACAAACACCCCCCCCTCCCCCAAGTCTAATACTCAAACGTATGATAACCTCACTCTGCCTCACAATCTTCTACGTTCAGAAAAATATTTACACAGAACATGTTTAAAAATTTGCATTTGATTGTAAGATGATCCTCCATTTTCAGATGATGAATTGGGTAAAAATTCTCATCATACATTCAGGTAAATATGGTATATATATATATATATATATATATATATATGTTCAAATTCTGTACAGGATTAAAAAAGATCAATACAATTAAAATTCTGTGTATGTGTGGTAAAGAAAAATGCTCACAACTACAATTTACAAAACTACAGTTTCATGGAAAATATGTGTATGCTTAAGATGAGGTAAACACATTAATGGTAGAGTAGTATGACAAAATACAGGAATAGTTTGTTATGTGATGTCATGCCACACTGTACAGAGTATCAGTTGTGATGTACTGCAGTATTAACCTTTAACACTAATTACACAACCCACACACAATGTGTCATACAATGTAAGCAATATTTATCAACAATGGAAGATAAATGAGGAAAGATAGGCTGTTTCATAATGTTTTACTGAGAAGTGAACATTTGCAGTGATATATGAAACTGTTGCCAGTGTTCTTAAGATGCATCCACAAGACTGTGCTTCATAATGGTATATTATAACCTCATTATGTAAGAAACATTCCTCTGGGGAATATGAAGTCCTTTAAGTACAGTACACCACAAGTAGTGACATTTTGAATTCTGGATAATTCTTGAAACTATCACAAACAATGCAAATAAAAAACAGCACAGCGATCTGGTATTGTAATCACAACAAATAAAATTGGGATAATCTTCAGGAAAAGTTTTAGTCTGGCGTAATGAAAGTGATATTGACAGAAATTTTTGAGGCTCAGAGTGTACCCATCAATGGACAGGGGAGGAGAAGAAGAAAAGAAAAGAAAAGAAAAAGAGAGAGAAAAGGAAAAAACCAAACAAACAAACAATAAAGTTAACGTATCACCCCAAATAAGCATTTGAATTCCTCAGTCTAACAGAAATGCATATTTATCATTGCTTAGCTACATGATTTGGTCCCTGTATGGACCATAATCAGGCTACTTCATAGAACTTTCAAAACAAAGGCACAACAGACGTAAAATACACATTTCACGTTTGTATGTATTTTGTGTATGCTTTTGCCTTGTTTTTAAAAGTTTGATACAACAGCCAGATGACAGTCCAAAATGGTAACTGAAATATGTAGTTAAGCCATAATAAATATAGTTTTGTTACACCAAAAAATTTGAACGCCTATTTGTTGATATCACAAACACAATGGGATGACAACCACAAAATTAAAGTTCACGTGTATCGACACGTAGTTTCTTTATAAGATGGAATGTTCATGAGTCATAAAACATTAACACTGCATGGCCAGATTAGCATATTTAAATTAACACATGGCACAGTCCACGTCTGAAAGGGGAGATTAATCAGAGTTGAGGGGTAACCGCTTAGGCTGTGTGTGTGTCCATAAAGTTGTATACATAATGAAAGCTGTATAAGGCCAATTTTTGTAGCTTCCTTGCTAATAGCAGCATTTCCAAAATGTACTTGACATTAAAAAATAAGAAACCCAAACAAAAACTGTCTCACATATAAAAGGACAACGAACAGGAGAAGCAATATAAATAGAACATATAAGGAGAAAATCTGGGACTACTGATACTGACATTTCCAACTTTGTGACTGTAAATTCACTGAATGCTGGGAAAAACGCTCAAGAAACTGGATTCTGATGATAGGGCAAAACTCCTTTCTGATCACACTGGAGACAACAGTATTCTTATGTCATTGATTGGACAGTTTTAAATCTCACACTGTTATGACATGTGCCTGGCATGCCACTGCACTTAATTATTACACAATATGGTTTCATCACCACAAACACTACTGCCAATCACTTCCATACAAGAAAGTAAACAGAACACTTTTTTTTATCAACAACACACTACACTTTTGCAAACACTCATCCACACCCAGGCATGCTTCAAAATTCTTGCTTACCACACTCTTGAATGACAGCCTAGGTCAGCTTCTTGGGAAAAAAACACATGAAGTTATTGGTAAATATGGCTCTCAAAAATCCATACAAATCTGGGTATCAGTTGTTCTATTTAAAATTGGTTTTGATACAGGATACTAATTCCACCTTCATAAATATCCACCATATCTGACACCTGCCATACAGTTTCATGTAGCACAGAGTGGTCAATTCCAAAGCAAATGGGCAAGAAAATATATATGCTTACAGAAAAAACTACAAACAGAAGCAACATATTAATCAAAACTTCATAATAATTCTGCCTCTTCAAATGGCTACTACACTCTACAAATTAATTATCAAGTGCAGATTGAATGAAATAAGACTCAAAAGAAAATGGAAAAGTGAGATAGATTGCATCAACACAAGACAAGAGATTGACGAAGCTGATGGTGGTGATAATGGTGTAAATGAATGTAACTTTCATATCTTGCATATATATATATATATATACACATTCCAGTACAGTCACCTGGAAGCCCATGGACCAGACTGAATATCACTGCCACCTTTCCCAAACCACCCCACATTTTTATCCTTGTGATGCAATGTTAATCCGACTTGAAGCAATAGTCTGGTTTTGGCAGATTGTAAGAGTGGATGATAAAGTGAAGATGTAATTATTTATTTTCAAAGAAGGTGAAATTAATTTATGTATCTCCTCCACAGAAGCACACATAAAAACACAACTCATGCTGGATTCACATTAATTTTAAAATCACTACTCCTTCTTCTTAATGGAATTCAGTTCATGGAGACATCTCTTAACACTGTTTTCTAGTAGATGAGAAAACTCAAACCAGAAATTATTTTAGCAAGTGGCTGTACCAAATCTTTGATCTGTTGGCTGACACAGATACAATTAAGATATAAACACTAAGCTCTCTACACTTAACAAATTCCACTGCCTTGTGTTTGGAACTATGTAGGTTATTTGGAAAGTAAGTACCGTCTGCGCATATCTCTCGCGCATCATCAAGACTGTCACTTTGCGCATGTGCAGTGACTTTCTCTATCAATTGAGAAGCCACAGACGCCATTTCGTTAAATTCGTATTATGTTTATGTTTGTTCCTGTGCATTAAACATGTTTAAGACAACTGCAGGGGCCGCCGACTGTGAAATATGGTCTGTAATTCGTTTTTTGAATGCTAGGAATATGCTACCAAGTGGGATTCATCACCAGATCTGTCAAGTGTATGGTGACAATGCGATGAGTGATGGCATGGTTAGGAAATGGGTTCAGATGCTCAATGAAAGACAAGAGAACATGCACGATGAGGCGTGAAGTGGGCGTCCATCTTTGGTGAATGATGATTTGGTGTGTAGGGTCAATGAAAGAGTGTGTGATGACAGACGTTTCACAATTTCTGATCTGTTCCTGCACTTTCCTCAGATTTCAAGGACTCTACTCTATGACCTGAAAGATGCAGTGCAGAAGTGGCTAACATCAAAGGTGGCCGCATTCTATGGGGAGGGTATACAAAAACTTGTGCCCTGCTACGATAAGTGCTTCAATAATGGTGGCGAATATGCGGAAAAATAGTTTGAAGAATACAGAATATGATAACAATAAAATTTTGTATGAAACCTTACTCAATTTTCTTTTACAGCGAAAGGGTACTTACTTTCTGAATAAGCCTCGTATGTTAGAGAATTATATTTAACAGAAAAGAAACAGCTGCATTAAAATCACAGAATGGACATCATGAATATCCTACATCACAACAGACTGTAAAAATAAATTATATATACACATACAGTAACTTAACTACAATTTATACAGAAAATAATGACTTCATAACATCTACACATTTTATATGAAGGGATGTGGAATAAGTATACTTACATCTTCATTTTTAACAAAGCTAGGTAAGCACCTTTTACAAGATCAATGAAACAAAGAAGAGCAACACTTGTCCACAGTCTCCTACATCAAGAAAACCAAAGTCACTCTTTAACCAGTGCTCCTACCAAATCTTTGACTGGGAATGAAATAAGCTGAAATGGATCTAAAACAGAACACCACGGGTAATGCCATATTATACGATGGCTAGTAGAGTAAATGTATTACAAGCATTTGGCAGCACTTGAGAAAGCTAATTTTGAAAGTAATATCATTGCTAATTAAAAACTAATAATAAATTACACAGCTATAACTTCTATATGAGAAGTAAAATTTGGAAATAAAAAAATAATAAAAAAAAACAATGTTCAAATACCAATTTCTTTTGAAATATTTTTTCCTTATGAAAAAAACTCTCACTTTCAAAGATCTTGCACTCTCAGATAATGCAAGCTCTCTGCATAATTGAACACTATAAAGCTTCAAACACTGACATGCTTTTGTTTCCAGAAATATAGCCACAGCCATTTCAATAACACCACTGCAATCTGTACATGTGTACCAATCTTGTCACTCAGAGAACCACACTTAACCATTTACTGACACTTTCACATATGCACAAACTATTATCACTAAATAGTCACCACATAAATAAATATTTAAATGTTCACAGCTGGCCTCATTGCCATTCTCAGATTATCTTTCATGTGAATGTATTACCATGAACCCAAAATCTATTGGATTATACATGTTCAAGTAAACCTTCTCAAACACACATTTGTGTTAGAACAAACAATGATAAGCTAATAGTTCCAGATCTATCAGTCTTGAACATTGATCCTCATTAAATTCCACTGCACATCACCAATCATGGGAGTTGCACCTGAAACAGTGACACTGCAAATGTATGCTGTATCTTAACCTTAGTAACTACATCAGCAAGTAAACTTTATTGGGGAATAACCCTTAACTGTATACCATCTGCCTCCTACATAATATAGCCTCTCACAGGTCATTATCAAAGAGTATGAATTACTCTCAGAACCCGACAACTTGCGACCTGGGCACTTCTTTGTAAAGGATGCAAACACATACGTACATACCTACACACATACATGTTTAATGTAATATTTTTATTATGACATGTTTGAACACAGGGACCTATACGGGAGTGTGATGTGAAGGTACATAATACCTAAAAAGATTTTAATACGAAGATGAAAACCTACAAACCTCTCCACTCTTACCTACTAGCAGTGGGTCCTGTTAAGGTTAAAAACCCATGCTAAGGTTGAGATAACCAACCCTTCGGCAGCATGGGTCACCAAGCAGACAGAGCAAGGGGGTCTGATGGATCCAATCATAAGGGTCTATCAGGGTACGAGGGACCCTTGAGTTTGGTTGCAACCCTCCTACAAAAAGGGCACTCCGAAATCAAAACAAGGGTAGATGACACTCTGGAAGCTGTGGTGAAAGCAAGTCATATAAGGGAGTAACCCCTGATTAAAAATCCTGGCCCTTCAAGTTGAAGGTTTTACGATGGGCTAACCCCCCATCTAAGTAAAAGAATCCATGGTTACTAACTTCTCAAAGGAGCCATGGAAGATGGAGATAAATGATGATGAAACATGGATGTGGAAAAGGAACATGAATATTGGAACATGGAATGTGAGAAGCTTATTCTAGTCAGGAGCAATAAAAGTACTTCACAATGAGCTGTCAAAGTTAGATTTTCACATAGTAACACTTCAAGAAACACGAGTGGGAAGTGGTATACAAAAACTCGACAACTTTACATTATTTAATAGCAGATCAGAAAGCAAAAAACATGAATTTGGCTGCAGATTTTATGTTAGATGAGAATTTTTAAAATATGTTAAAGACTTTAAAATTATAAATGAAAGAATACATTATTAGAGATTAAAAGCTAAATGGTTCTCCTGTATAATGATAAATGTACATGCACCAACAAATGAAAAAATGGAAGAAGTAAAAGAAGAATTTTATAACTTATTAGAGCAAAATATAAATCAGATAGCTAATCCAGACATTAAAATAATGCTTGGAGATTTTAATGCAAAAGTTGGTAAAGAAGACATATACAAACCCATCAATGGCAATGAAAGTGTACATAATGAAACCAACAATGGAATAAAAATGATTCAATTCACAATATCTAAATGTTTTAATGTAAGAAGTACAATATTTCCACATAAAGATATCCACAAAGAGACATGGTACCCAGCAGATGATAGGACAGCAAATCAAACAGAACATGTCTTAATTAGTGACAGATTTGGAAGTGCAATAGCAGACATCAGAGCACTAAGGGGACCAGACACTGGATCAGATCACAAGTTATTGAAGATAAACTTTAAAGTGAAATTAAGGGTAAAAACTGAAAAATATAATGAGAAAAGAAAAATTGTGAATATTTTTCAAAATTCAAAGTGGAAATAAGAATATGCTATAGAACTTAATAATATGTTCAAAATATTGGAAAGTATGGAAGAAGAAGAGAACACTGAAAATAATATTAATGAAAAATGGGAAAAACATTAAAACAATAATCAAGGAAACAATACAACAGCTAATAGGAAGGGGTGAAAGCACAGAAACATTAAAAAAATAGATGGCACAATGAGAAATGCAAAATTGCAATAGAAGAAATGAAGAAAGCAAGAGAAAAGTGGTTAATAAAAGGAAGAGGGAAGAATGAAGAGTAGGAGTGAAGGTCCTGTTACAGGCCTGGAGTGGCTCAGAGGGTTCCAGGAAGTTAAGGTTCCCAGATTATATGAAAATGGCACGGGATGGTGGTAAGGTTGTCAGCTCTATGCACCGGCCGCGTTTATCCCCAGGAAATGCTCCTAGTACTGATTTCTGTTAGAGGCTGAGTCAACCCCAGGGCCATAGTGCGATCGGAAGGATTATGTCAATGAAAAATTCCAATGACACCATCTGGAATCGAACCAATGATCTTCTGATTTATAGCACAGCACCTTAACCACTGCCACCACAGTCCCCGAAGAGTAGGAGTATCACCATAAAAGAAAAGCAGCACACAAAATAATTAGCAATATGAAAAAGTTGTATATTAAAGACGTAATAGAATCAATAGAAGAAGGTCAAAAGTATAACAACACAAGGAAAATGTACAATAAACCAATTTAATAAAGGACAATCAACATAAATTTAACATGATTAGGAACAAAAAAGGAGAATTGGCAATGAATACTAAAGAGAGAGCAGAAATACGAAAAGAATATGTTGATAAATTACTAAACACAGAAGAACCGAAGGATTTAATTAAAATAGGAAATAGAGAAATTAATGCAGTTGAAGTAGAAGAACTTATTACAGAAGATGTAAAAAAGGCATTACAAAAATTAAAAAGTAAAAAGGCGGTTGGAACTGATGGAATACATCCAGAATTAATAAAATAGAGAGGAAATAAACTACTGAATAGAATTTATGAACTAGTAAGACAAATTTGGGAGGTGGAAAGAATACCTGAAGAATGAAAAGAAAACAATAATAGTTCCTATATACAAAAAAGGAGATGGAGATAGGTGTGAGAATTACAGAGGAATAGTACTACGAATCATAGCTTACAAAATTTTCGTGAATATAATTTTGTAAAAAAAATCAGCTGGGACTATCTGAATGGATTTAGAGATGGAAGATCTGTAACTGACAACATATTTGCACTGAAAATAATAAACAAGAAAATCTGGGAATATAATCAGAGTGCACAATATTTATTTGTTGATTTTTAAAAGGCATATGACTCTACACACAGAGACATGTTATGGAAATGTATGGAAGAATTTAAAATTCCTAAAAATTAATAAATATGTATAAAACATGTGTACAAAAGACAAGAAATTCTGTCAGAATAGAAGAAAAACTGTCATACTTTTTTGAAAATAAAACAGGATTGAAACACGGTGATTATCACCAATATTATTCAACTTAGCATTACAAAAAGTGATACAAAGTATAAAAATAGTTCCTAGTGGTATAAAGATTGGTAAAGAACAACTGTATGTATTAGCATATGCAGATGATATTGTGTTAATCAGAAAAAATTAATTAGAAATAAGACAACTGTTTGTAGAAATGGAAAACATTGCCAAAAAGTTAGGACTACAAATACACCAAGGAAAAACAAAATATATGATAGTGGAATGGAAAAACAGCTCAAAACAAAATAGAAAAGAATATTTAACAATAAAAAATTATACATTTGAAAGAGTTGAAAATTTTAAATATCTAGGTGTTATACTCAAATAAGATAATAAGCACCAAAAGATTTACAAGAAAGAATTAAAAATGCTAACAAAACATACTTTATGCTACAAAAATTTTTTAGAAATAAAAATATATTGTAAAACCTAAAATTAAGACTAAAGAACACAATAAAAGACAAAACCTTAACATATGCATAAGAAACCTGGATACTGACAGAGACAGATAGAAGGCAAATAAATATTTTTGAAATAAAAGTGTATAGAAGAATTTTAGGTCCAGTATATGACCATGGAAAAGAAAACTGGAGAATATTAACCAATAAAGAAATTTATGCAATGGTTAAAAAAAACCAATATAACAGAGACAATAAGGTTAAATAGATTATGTTGGTTTGGGCATGTACACAGAATAGATGAAAACAGAATTCCCAAAAAAGTATTATATATGAATTTGGAAACAACAAGGCTGAGTGGTACACCAAGAAATAGAAGGCAAGATGAAGTGAGGGAGGATGAAAGACTAGTTGGTGGAAAAGGGTGGAAGGAAAGGGTATATAACACAGAGGAATGGAAGAAGCTCCTGAGAAAGGCAAGGAATCGCTGCATTCTGCACATGCCAATAGAAAGAATGAATGAATGAATGAATATTCGGACACATGTTTTATCCCACAATCGAATGTGTTATTCTCCACTAAAGTAAACTGTACAAAAAATACATGGTGATATGCATGAATATAAGACTGTATCTCAATTTTTATAAAACATATTGACCTTTGAAGGTTCTATATGGTATCTACTGACAATAGGGTAGGGTGAATGTGGAAGCTCATTTTACGATACTCTTTCAGCAACTGCCGGGAGCAAATACCAAAACTGCCACAATCTTAGAAAGAATACATGCTCCATATCTAGTACTGAAATTGGAATTCCCATAATATGCTTGTGCCATTCTACTGATCTCTGTGTGGACTTATTGTCAACTTGGACATTTGTTGTTTCCGGCCATATGTTGGGCACCTAAGTATTCTATGTTTATGGTTTCTTCAATGCATCAAAAATCTTTGGCTGATTTCTCCACTTCAAGTTTTATTGACACACATTTCAAAGAAAATAAACATTTTTCATGGAATAAGAATTACCAGAACCAAGTTATAGGAAAAGATGAAAAGGTAGTCAATGGAAAAAGGTTAACATCCTTACACTGAAACTTACTTCATTGTACTTTCCTAGACTATCTGAAAATCTCGACTATAAATAGAACTACTCTACAGAATAGGAAACACAACTCATATAAGGAAATGAATTCAGGCCCCTTGTATATATAGCAATCAGAAAAGATGTTCCATCACCCCTTACACTCACTCACTCACTCACTCACTCACTCACTTTTACTGAATTGGCCTGGATAATCTATGCAACTCTAATCCTTCTGATTTACTTCAAATTCAATACCAAATACAACACTTCACACGCCTATATCTAAATATTATCAACATTCACGGAACAGAAACACTATATTGTGACAACCGACTAATAACTTGTTCTTCATCTGTATAAGCTTCAGTATACCACTGACAGATCATTCTTTGAATGTTAACACTAAAAAAATCTGTTACTATGGTAACCCAGAATCACAAACTTTGGCAGCTTTCATAAGACTAGTCACATTTTCTTTTCCTGACAATCATGCAATATAAACTTTCAAATAAGCAGCCATGGTGTAAAAAAGTGTATATTTTTGTTGACAATTTAAAATGTTGAAAACAGACACAGACTTTGGCTGACTTACAGTGTCTGGAAGATATGTGCACACAATCAGACAGCAAAACCGCATTCTACAGCTATGACCAGTTTTAGAATCTCAACAGAACCGAATGCGTATGATACCTGATGGGTTTTCCACCAAGATTGTTCCTTGTTTTTACAACCATGGCAAAATGAAACTTGTCCAGCTGTAACATGCACTTCTGACTGCATAAATTTGGATCATCCAATTCATGGCATGCTAGACAAAGTCCAAGTTGTAGTTAACTGCGACACATCAGTTGGACAAATACAGTATTTAATGAAACTGTATTAACTGTTAAGATTATGGAATGCTGGATGGGAAATGTTTGAACAATAATGATATAACAAATATGGACAAATTTGCGAGAAAGAATCTGTGGTCTATTTCAAGATACACTTCAGCAGTTAACAGGAAATACTGAGGAAAATGAGCATCCAGCTTGGGATTGATACACAATATATTCTGGTTGGCATACCTCTAAGAAAACAACTAATGGAAGATTGAGGAGACACAAAGGTAGTATTAAAATGGATTTCAGGGATGCTGGCTGAGAGGATTGCAAGTTGATGCAATTGGCACAGGGTCCAATGGCAGGCTCTGATATCAGAGATGTTCAACTTTGTATTCTGCTAAAACAGGAGTGGTTATTTCATGAATGTGAGTTGTGAGGTTTTCCTACTGTGTCAACACACCCAATAAATATCACACAGCTGCAAGCATTATTTGTCAAGGAAAGTGTAAACAAGTGTTACAATAAAGGCAACTCATACCTTTATAAAATTAACTCTTTATGTGGCAGTGGTGCACATATTTTCCAAAAATCTAAGAGCCACCTCAAAATTCTAGGTGCCAGATTAGTGGCATGAAGCATGTTCCTTTCTATACACACACAAATATTAGGCACCACTGCACAAAATTTCATCACCTGGGCAATCTGACAACCAGAATTTTGGCACCCTACTTAACAGGGAGGTTATGACTGTTGTGCATCTGGTGAAAACATACAGGCAGGTCTTGTTTTATGCCAGGGTTATTTTCATGAAAAAGTCACACAAATTGGACACTAAATTCCCACGTAAAACAGTGTACTTCCTCAGGGTTAGGGGAATGAAAACCTCATTCTATAGATTGTATGGCTATACCACTAGCTTACATATGGACCTGTAGAGTACACACACACACATATACATATATACTACACACACATGAATGTATGCTGTATATACAATATATATAAAATTATTTACAGTAAATGTACATTTCTATACAAGTTACTTATTTATTTCTGATGCAATAAAAATGTAAGACTCACATCCATAGGTTTTGGCATGGTGCATTCTGATAGATCTGTGGTAGTTGTGCTACACAAACACTTTAGTTACTGACTTTTTTAATTCTATCAGAACTATCATGAATTGTACATACGCTACTACCAGGGAGTCTAACAATATGGCATATGTTAGCAGGTTGTTTACATTGTTCAAATTGGTTTATTATGTCTATTTTCTCTTCATTACTGATTGTCTTTTGCTGATTTTTTACTTGGATTGTACTAGGTGATGTAGATTTACGTTTCTCATTTATGTTGGTATGAAAAGCCAATACCGTTGAAGAGGAAACAACAGGAACTGCATGATTATACCACCAATATAATCAATCCATACACATAACTGATGGCATGACAGTGATGTCACTTTCTGGTAGTCTCCTACAGATGATAAGTGTGGCCATGGATTGTCCATGCCAAATCAGGTTAAACTGAAAATTACTGCATAAATTCGAAAAGTGGTGTAAATTTTCAAGTAAGATTAAAGCAAAACTGTGCAAAAAAGAAATTGCATAAAACATGACCTGCCAGTGTACATAATATTTGTTAACCGTTTGGTGCCAGAATCAAGAGCCCAGTGTACTCTGCTAAAGACTGCGATTTAAATGGCCAGCCCATTATTTTGAATGTTATTGGCCAATGTGTGCAGTTGTCATTCAGCTTCCCCAGCATTACACTGTGTGACGAATACAGTCGTCCTCAAGTGCCAAAGGGTTAACCTATAAAAAATGTACCATACAACTCCTGTTTCTCTTTACTCCAACTGAATTAATGCTTATAAACCAGTCATATAATGTCAACTGCAAGAGAGCTAGAATTGGATCAGATGAAGTACAGTTTTACATTGCATTTCAAAGCCACTAGTATAATTTTTCAAAACACTAACCTGCGAAAATCCAAGGAACTTTTACTACATATTTGGTAAGGATTATCAAATGCCATCCCTGGTCATAACTGTTGACTCAGTAGCATTTCCATCCAGCCCTGCCATTTCTGCTGCAACAACATCTGGCCCAACTTTTCTGAAGAACTTCTCATGACCTCTGTATGTGTACCGTCCTTCATCAAATCCAAATTTAAGGCCAAGGACAATATTGAGGGCAGAGCCATCATACCAATGGCATCCTGAGTAACGATATTGTGGCTTTTTGTTGAAACGACAACCACCCGATTGTGCACCTGCCGAAGACATGAAGAAAAATATATTAACACTAACAAAAACTGTACCATAAAACTGGAGACAAGAGAGAAGAAAAAATCATGATTGTATTTAGATAGCATTTTAGAGAGAATAATTTAATTACTTTAATGCAGTGATTAGACAAAATACACCTCTGTAGATTCACTGCACTGAGGCTACACACAGGCCTACTATAATTTTCTCCGTACTCCAGCGCAATATGAAAATTAAGCATAAACTATCTGTAAACATGTTGCTAAGAGGTAAAGAATATTTAGAGTGTATGTTGTTTATAATATAAAGCGTTACATTTAAAATACTCATATTTTCAGTGTCATTCTTGCAAGCCTTCATCAGTCTGAAATCTTGAGAGTGATGTGCCAGAAGTTCTAT
>Ga0209755_10003452_pt1 | contig 19814 bp, 20 predicted proteins | sample TergutCo191P1_FD_187301 | JGI IMG/M metagenome (GOLD analysis project Ga0209755, IMG submission 187301) | Cornitermes sp. P1 segment gut microbial communities from Petit-Saut dam, French Guiana - Co191P1 (SPAdes) (version 2) | ecosystem: Host-associated > Arthropoda: Insects > Digestive system...
TTGTATAGCAAAAAACACTGCCACAATCGGCAGTAAGAAGAATGTCAATCTTACAGGTATTCACGCAGGCCTTCCGATTATAAACGAGCAGGACAAGGCTGATATTGCGTTCGGCGCAAAAATGGAGATAGATTTTATCGCCGCAAGTTTCCTTAGTTTTGCGTACGAAGTAACTGAGATAAGGGAATACCTTAAGAGCCTGAACGCATCACTCATAAAAATAATCGCAAAAATTGAAAGCGGCCACGGAGTTGAAAATATCAGGGAAATTGCTCAGGTTGCGGATGGAGTAATGGTAGCGCGCGGCGATCTTGGCGTACAGCTTCCCACGGAACAGATTCCGCTTGTTCAAAAACAAATAATCAGTGTATGCCGGAAAATGGGTAAGCCTGTTATTACCGCGACGCAAATGCTCGACTCCATGATTGTTAATCCGCGCCCGACTCGCGCAGAAGCAACCGATGTTGCCAACGCCATTTTTGACGGAACGGGCGCAGTCATGCTCTCCGGCGAAACTGCAAACGGCGCATATCCGGTTGAATCCGTAAAGATGATGGACAAGATCGCGTGTACTGTCGAGCAATCTTATGAGTTTCGCGAACACATGGAAAGCCTTCGCAGTGAATGTCTTATTGACGATCACAATCCCCGTGACAACCTTGGTATGTCTATGTCACGCGCAGGCGTCGAAATTTCAGCCTCAGTAAACGCAAAAGCGATAGTAACGCCAACGCTGAGGGGAAGAACTGCGCGTTTCTTAAGCGCGTTCAGACCGGATCAGCACATTATTGCCGTTACGCCAAACGATAAGGTAATGCGTTTTATGCAGTTATACTGGGGAGTAACTCCCTGCTACGCTCCTTTAGCTGACGAAACAGAAAGCATGATAGAAAACACTACGCGAATCGCTTTGGGATCGGAAATAGCAAAAACATCAGACAAAATTGTCATGGTTGCAGGGCTGCCCATTCACAGCGAGAACCCCGTTAACACAGTCAGAGTGATTGTGTTGTGATTTGATTCAAAACCTGTCAAGAAATTCCGATGGCGTTAATATTTCCGGTTTTTCAATCTCAACATCATTAAAATCATCGTCACCTGTTATGAAAATATCTATGTCTTCAATTATCGCTGAGTACAGAATTGGGTAATCGCTTATATCTCTGATACTAAAAAAGTCATGATCAATTTCACTGGGTGTATAAATTAATTCATATGGCAGTCTGGTAAGGAAAATACTTGCGTCTTTTACTTTATTTGGAAATTTTCTTTTTGTTACATCAAGTAATTCTTCGATAACATGCGAAGAAAGAACAAGTTGATGCTCAATTGAAACTTTATAAATCAATGAATCCATTCGTTTGTTTGGAAAAATTATTGAGGATACAAGGACATTTGTATCAAGCATGATTCGCATTGACTGTTCGTTTTTCCTTTCGTATATCTTTTATTAAAGCAACGACATCATCATCGTTTTTTAAGCCAACGCGTTCTGCTTCACCACGGAAAGCATTCTGTACGTCTTTTAACGCAATCATTACCGAATTCTCCATAATAATTCGTCCATTATCTTCAATGAATACAACTTTGTCGCCGTCTTTAACGCCTAACTTTCTTCGAATCCCTACCGGGATTGTGATTTGACCGCGAAGAGTTACCTTGGCTAATTCCATATTTTTCTTCTCCATAAAATTCAATGAATTCAATGCATTTATTGATAAATATAGCTCATTATTTTTTGGATGTCAAATTAAATATTACACTTTATTTTTGGTTCTTAAACACAATCCCGTCCATAGAAAACACTACGCGAATCGCTTTGGGATCGGAAATAGCAAAAACATCAGATAAAATTGTCATGGTTGCAGGACTGCCCATTCACAGCGAGAACCCCGTTAACACAGTCAGAGTGATTGTGTTGTAATTAAAAAGAAAATGCACCCCTGACCCAAGTTGTTGTATCTGTATCGGCCCGAGTGTATGTACCTGCTTGTCTGCTGGTACTTCTATAATGGTCTTCAAAACCATTATCAAATGAAAATGATCCTAAATTTACATTTGCTCCAATTGTAATACTGGTTATTTGGTTTTGAAAAAACGTGGAATAACCAATGGTAGTAACGCTATTTGGGATAGTAACACTGGTTAATTGGTTTCCAGAAAACGCCTGTGCACCAATGGTAGTAACACTGTTTGGGATAGTAACACTGGTTAATTGATTTCTAGAAAACGCTTGTGCACCAATGGTAGTAACACTATTTGGGATAGTAACACTGGTTAATTGGTTTCTAGAAAACGCTCCTCCGCCAATGGAAGTAAGACTATTTGGGATAGTAACACTGGTTAATTGGTTATTTGAAAACGCCGAATCGCCAATGGAAGTAACGCTATTTGGGATAGTAACACTGGTTAACTGGTTATCTGAAAACGCCGAATCGCCAATGGAAGTAACACTGTTTGGGATAGTAACACTGGTTAATTGATTTTGAGAAAACACTCCTCTGCCAATGGAAGTAACGCTATTAGGGATAATAACACTGGTTAATTGGTTATTAGAAAACGCGGAATTACCAATGGAAGTAACGCTATTTGGGATAGTAACACTGGTTAATTGGTTTCGAAAAAACGCTGAGTTGCCAATAGAAGTTACATTATTCCCAATAGTGACACTAGTTAATGCTTTATCCCGAAAAGCTCCCTCTCCTATAGTAACAATAGGCATTCCGTTTACTTCATTCGGTATTACGACATCTGTTGACGAGCCATTATATCCTGTTATTGTTACTTTTCCTTCTTCTGCTGTAGCTATAAAGCCGCTTTGTCCAAAAACTGAAAGTGTCAAGTTGATTAATAGTACACCTAATATTATTTGTTTCATATGAACCCCTTTTGCAGTATTTTAAAGATGCTATGTTTTATAGGTAAATTTGTCAATTGGTGTTTATTTACAGCTTTTAAACACAATTCCGTCCGCAGAAGCGTCAACCGTTACAGTATCCCCCTCGCGGATACTGCCTGCTATCACCTGCTTTGCCAAAGGATTTTCCAAGTCGCTTTGAATCGTGCGTTTTAAAGGACGCGCCCCAAACAGCGGATCGTAACCGCGCTCTGCAAGCAGGGACTTTGCCGCGTCTGTAAGATCGAGCGAAATCTTTCGCTCCTCAAGCCGTGCTTTTAAATGCAAAAGCTGAATGTCAACAATTTTGCCAATCTCGCTTTTTCCAAGCCTGTTAAAGATAACGGTCTCGTCTATACGATTGATAAACTCAGGCCTAAAGCTCTGCTTTAAAAGCTCCATGAGTGATGCGCGAAGTTTCTCCTGATTGCCATCTGCGCCCACTTCCAAAATCAAGTCCGAGCCCAAGTTGCTTGTCATTATGATAATTACATTTTTAAAATCGACAACTCTTCCTTGACCGTCCGTCAATCTGCCGTCGTCCAGTATCTGTAAAAACACATTGAACACTTCGGGGTGCGCCTTTTCGATTTCGTCAAATAAAATCACGCTGTAGGGACGACGGCGAACAGCTTCTGTTAACTGCCCGCCCTGCTCGTAGCCGACATACCCGGGCGGCGCGCCGATTAAACGGCTTACAGAATGTTTCTCGCCGTATTCGCTCATGTCGATTCGCGTGAGAGCTTTTTCGTCATTAAATAAAAAGTCGGCGAGAGTTTTGGCAAGCTCTGTCTTTCCAACGCCTGTCGGACCCAAAAATAAAAATGACCCCAACGGGCGCGCCGCATCGGACAAGCCTGCCTTGTTTCGCCTGATTGCGTCGGCTACTGCGCCAAGCGCTTCGTGCTGTCCGACAACCCTTTTTTCCAAAACTTTTTCCAGGTCCAAATATTTTTGAAGCTCTCCGCTCATCATTTTGGAAACGGGGATTCCCGTCCACGTTGAAACGACAAGCGCGATGTCTTCTTCGCTCACTTCCTCGCGCAAAAGCGCTCCCCCGCTTGCGCCGCCGTTTCCATCGCCTGTTGAGGCTTCCCTTTTCTTTTCCATTTGCCCAGTTAAATCTGCAAGCTGCTTTTGCGCTTCGGGGATTTTGCCGTGCTTCACTTCCGCCGCTCTTGAAAGATCGCCTTCGCGCTCGTAACGCGTTTCATCGATTTTAAGTTCTTCGATGCGCTGTTTAATTTCGCGGATTTTTTGTATGTCGAGTTTCTCGCTTTCCCACCTTGCCTTCATGGCGTCGCGCTCGGCGGTAAGGTCTGCGATTTCCTTTTCCAATTTTGACAAACGATCTTTTGACGCAGGGTCATCTTCGCGCGAAAGAGCCTGTCTTTCTATCGAGAGCTGTAAAAGTTTGCGCTCAAGTTTATCAAGCTCGGTGGGGCGGCTGTCCAGTTCCATTTTAAGGCGGCTTGCGGCTTCGTCGACAAGGTCAATTGCCTTGTCCGGCAGAAAGCGGCTTGTGATGTAACGGCTGGATAAACTTGCAGCCGCCACAAGAGCCTCATCCTTAATTCGTACGCCATGATGCACTTCGTAGCGTTCCTTAAGCCCGCGCAGAATTGCAATCGTATCTTCAACGGAAGGTTCGGCAGTGTACACCTGTTGAAAACGCCGTTCAAGGGCTGCGTCTTTTTCTATATGCTTGCGGTACTCATCCAGAGTGGTCGCGCCGATGCAGCGAAGTTCACCTCGTGCCAGCGCGGGCTTTAACAAATTGGATGCGTCTGTCGCGCCTTCCGCCGCGCCTGCTCCCACAAGCGTATGAAGCTCGTCTATAAATAGAATAATTTTTCCGTCTTCGGCTTGAACGTCATGGATAACAGCTTTTAGCCGCTCTTCAAATTCGCCGCGAAACTTTGCGCCGGCGACAAGCGCGCCCAAATCTAGCGCGAGCAGTTTTTTATTTTTAAGCCCTTCGGGAACATCGCCCGCCACGATACGGCGCGCAAGTCCTTCTACAATTGCAGTCTTTCCTACGCCCGGCTCACCGATTAACACAGGGTTATTCTTTGTGCGGCGCGACAACACTTGCATTGTTCTTCGTATTTCTTCATCGCGCCCGATAACGGGATCAAGTTTTTCCTGACGCGCAAGCGCGGTCAAATCGCGGCAATATCGATCCAGTACCTGATATTTTTCTTCGGGGTTTTGATCGGTAACACGGGCGTTTCCGCGCACAGCTTTTAATGCGCCTAAAATTGCGTCTTTGCTTACGCCTGCTTTTTTTAAAAGAGCCGCCGCCTTTCCTTCGCTTGATGCAAGCGCGATTAAAATATGCTCCGTAGAAACATACTCGTCTTTTAATGCCGACGCTTCAACCTCGGCTTTTGCCAGTATTTTGGAAAGCGCAGGCGTAAAAAACACCTGTGCCGCTTCGCCGAAAACTTTCGGCGCGTTTTTTACAAGTGCCTCGGTATCGCCCGTTAACGATAAAACATTGCCGCCAATCCGCTCGATGATCGGTGTGACAATGCCATTCTCCTGACGCAAAAGCGCAAGCAGTAAATGTTCGGCTTCCACCTGAGAATGGTCATTCTTCTGTGCGATAACCGCTGATTCATTAAGCGCTTCTTGCGCCTTTATTGTAAACTTATCAAGATCCATTTTTTCGTTCTTATTTTGACAGCAATGTATGAAGCTTGCCGCTCAGCGCTGCGGCTTCCTCGGGGGTTTTTGCCGAAGTCTGAATGAAAATTCCTTTGCGTCCGAAAAAGTCGATTAGCTTTTTTGAGTAATCGGCAAGTTCGTCAACGCTCGAAAGTCCGTCTTCGATATGGTCCCAGTAAAAATGACGCAGGGCAAGCGCGGTTTTTCCCGCAACAGCGTCGCGCACTTTTTCCCAGTTTTGCACTTGCGGAATCGTAAAGTCCAAGCCCTTAAGCCCGGGAATCTCCATCATTGCTTCCGCGACGTTTGAAACATCGCCGCATGAATGCACAACAATGCCGCCGAACTCTTTTGCGATCATTGCATTGTATTTAACGCCGAACTCGCGGTACAAGTTGGGGGAGAGGAGAGCCGCAGTGTCGTCGCTTACGCGGATACCCATTTCCTTGGGCACATACCAAAACTCGTGGCTTACGCCGTAAAGATTTGTTATGCGCTTGAACATTTCTTTTATATAGCCGATTGTCGCCTCGGTAATTTTTTCCATCAGCGCATGAACCTCGTCCGGGTAAACAAGCGTTGCCTCGATAAAACCTGTGTATTCCCAAATGAGCGAAGCCGTTACAAGAGGCGACGGAACATTAATAACTCTAAGCGGAATTTTCGACTTTGCCTGAAGAGCCTCGACGTGTTTCCACGCCTGCTCAAAATACGGATTGTTGACAGGATCGGGCACTTTCAGATTAAAGACATCATCGACATTTTCTTCGCGGATAAGACATTCAACCCAGGGGTCGGCTTCATCGTTTGGTTTGCATTCGCAGCCGAACGCACCTGCCACAATATTGATTCCCTGATTCGGCTTTATGTTCGCAAAGCCGTAATCGTTAACGCCTTCGCGCTTTTTGGCGTGGTCTTCCGCCCACTTAATTTCCGCATCGGGGTTATTGTAAAATTCTTTCGTCGCCATGTGCATATGCCCAACTTCGACGATATAGGGCACTTCGTTTAAATCCTCAAGCCGCCAGTTTGCCTCGATTAGTTTTTTCTTGGTCTCGATATCCATGTTATCTCCTAAAGGTTAATCCTAAGGATATTGTAACATGATATTGAGAAAATGTATAAATATAAAAAACCGGCAGTCTGGCATTATGACTGTTCATTGTGTTATACTACTCCAATGGAAAAAACATTTACGGCTGTTGCTCTGTGCGCAGTCGGCGCGGAAAAAGCAGTATCAAACGAAATAAAAAAACTTGCGTCAAAAGGAAGTGCTTTAAAAGTCGACGATTCGCTGTACGGCAGAGTGCGCTTTACGACTGATATCTGCGGGTTGTATCAGGCGTTGATTGGTCTTCGCGCCGCAGACAGGGTGCTTCTTGAGGCAGGTCAGTTTAAGGCGATGGATTTTGACGCTCTTTTTGAAGGCGCATCCTGCGTTGAATGGGAACAGCTTGTGCCAAAAGGCATGGGGCTAAAAGTGGCAAAAGTTCGCGTTAATCGATCCCAGTTAAAAGCGGAGACAACGATTCAATCAATGGTGCACAAAGCGGCGGCGCAGCGTCTTTGCGAAAAATACAAAATGAACCGGCTGCCCGAGCCTGCCGTAAATACGCATGTAAAAGTTGCGGAAGTGCGCGTATATATAGAAAAGGATTTTGTTTCGCTTCTTTTGGATTTAAGCGGAGATCCCTTGTTTAAACGCGGTTACAGAAGCGAAGGCGGCGCGGCTCCATTACGCGAAACAACCGCAGCGTCAATTTTATTGCTCTCGGGCTGGAAGCGAAAGTTTCCGTTATACGATCCGTTCTGCGGCTCGGGTACAATCTTAATCGAGGCGGCAATGTATGCATGGGACATGGCGCCCGGACTTGGCAGACATTTCGCAATAGAAGACATGCTTATAGCCGACACCCAAATCGAGCATAGGGTACGCGATGAGTTTCGCGCAAAGATCGATTTTACCCGCCTTGTAAGAATCGCGGGCAGCGACGATGACCTCCGCACAATTTCAATTGCACAGTCAAATGCAGCACGTCTGCGCGACATCGCCGAAGGCAGGGATCCTCAGCATGGAATACGTTCAAAGAACGACGCGCCCGGCATCGAGTTAAAAGCTGTTCCAATGAAAGAAGCGGCATCTCCGTTTGCGGATGCGGGTTTTATTTTGACAAATCCGCCCTACGGCAAACGGCTTGGCGATCAAAATGCGGCGGAAGAAATTTACAAGGAGATGGCAGGTCTTTCCTCAAGATTTCCGGGCTGGAAAATCGCGGTAATCACGGATCACAGCGGTTTTGAATCTTTTTTCGGAAAAAAGGCGGATTTTTGCAAGGAAATCAGTAATGGCGCAATTCCTTCCTATTTTTATGAATATAATGTATAATAAGGCGGGAGAAGCAAATGGCTGTTGCGGTTGAACACGATAAACGACGACAAAAAATTCTTGAAAAAGCGCTTGCAGTTTTTATAGAAGATGGTTTTGAGAATGCGACATTTCAAAAAATATCGGACAAATGCGGAATTACCAGAACGATTTTGTATCTTTATTTTAAAAACAAAAAAGATATTTTCAACTACAGTATCAAACAGCTTTTGCTAAACGTAGAAGAAAGCATAAACTCGATCTGTTCCGATTCAAGTCTTAGCAGCGCCGATAAAATTTCTCAGGTGCTTTTGGCGGTTTTAAAACAGCTTGAGCAGAGCAGACAGCTTCTTTATGTTGTTCTTGATTATCTTTTGCATTTGTCAAAAAGCGGCGCAAATCCCGAAGATCGGGTTCGCCGCAGAACGGTTAAACTGCACCGAATTTTGTCTTCGCTTGTTAACGAAGGAATCAAATCCGGCGAGCTTAAAAGAGCCAATGTAAAAACGACGCATGATTACCTGTACGGTTTTGTCGAGGCCGCGATTTTTCAATTGACTGTGCTTAAGCGGGATAATCTGAAAGATTTGGAAAAAGCTGTCGTTTTTGCGGTAGACGAATTAGCGGTTTAACACAAGTACTGCCGCAATTTTTCAATGACAAGTTCATAATCAAGCGGCTTCCCTATATGATCGTTCATTCCTGTGTTTTCGCTTTTTTCGTTATCCTCTTTGGTTGTGTTTGCCGTTATCGCAATAATCGGCACCGGCTTGTGATTCGGATCGTAAAATTTAAAAGACGCATTTTTCAGCTTGTTTTCGTATTGCCTGATTTCGCGCGTTGTTTCGTAACCGTTCATCCCGGGCATATGTATGTCCATAAAGATGATTTCGTATCGATTCGGTTCTTGCATGAACATTTCAACAGCCTGAAGTCCGTTCTCTGCGCATTCTATTTCCAGATGCGTCGATTTTAACAGCATCATTACAATTTCGCGGTTTATTTTCATGTCTTCTACCAGCAGCAATCTGTGACCGGTAAAATCATCGTCAATTTCTTCATCACGGCTCATGTCTTGATTTTTTCCTGTACTTAAATAATAATGTATTTATGGACGCAGGACAAATCATTTTCATTTCCAGTCAGCTGATTCTTGGCGCAATTGCCGCTTTTTTGGCTATCTTGTTATGGCCCAAGATTAGAGATGCCGCTTGGATGCTTGTTATTTTTGGAACAATTGTAATTTATATCGAAACCGTATATTCGATCCTTAAAGATTTCGGTATCACGGGCGAAGAGTTCATGATTTTCGGATCAGTCCCGCTAATATCGTTATTGCTATCGGCTGTAAGGTCGCTTTTTTTCATAGCGGCGTTTGCAATAATGATTTACAAACAATCCAAACATAACTAATATTCATAAGGAGAATAAAAATGAAAGCAGTAATATTCGGTCTTCTGGTCATAGCCGCTGCCGTCTTCGCCGTCTTGCCAAAAGAGATCCTCGGCTTCGGACTCGGCTGGGGTGATGATGTCCTAACCTTTCTTCGCGGAGCCGCTCCCGTACTTGCCATCCTTGTCGGCTTGGTTGCTCTCTTCATCGGCATCGCCGACATGAAAGATCGCGCCGAAGCCAGGAAAGAAGAGAAGGAATAGACCCCTGATTAAAGAACTCATTGCTGACGCAAAAAAAATAGTAATCAAAATCGGTTCCAACACTATTGCAGGTTCGGACGGGAAGATCAACTTTGCTTTCCTTGACGAGTTTGCCGAACAGGCTGCGGCTCTTATGAAAATGGGCAAACAGGTCATCGTTGTTTCGTCGGGCGCTCAAGTGGCTGGCCTTTCTACAATGGACAAGTGGCCGCGCAAAAAAGACATTCATTACAGGCAGGCTCTTTGCGCGGTAGGTCAGGTACAGCTTATGAAGGCTTGGCGGCGCGCCTTTGAGAAAGAAGATCTTTTCATTGCGCAGATACTTTTAACGCGCGAAGACTTCAGCGATGCAAACAGAACGCTGAACATGCGCAACACATTGTTCACACTGGTAGACGAGGGAATCATTCCCATCATCAACGAGAACGACACAGTTTCTGTAGAGGAAATAAAAATCGGCGACAACGACACACTGGCGGCGCGTTCCGCAATTCTCTGGAGCGCAGACCTTTTAATATTGTTCAGCGACATCGACGGCTTGTTCAACAAGAACCCAAAAGAAGATTCAAGCGCGGTTCTAGTAGAGCAGGTACGGGATATTGCCGAAGTACGAAAGAATATTTCCATAGGAGCGACAAACAATTTCGGCACAGGCGGAATTGCGACAAAACTCGATGCTGCAGAAATGGCGCTCTCTTACGGCATCCCGACGATTCTTGCAAACGGCGGCAAACCCCGCAGTCTGGAAGCTCTCGCGGCAGGCAACCAAAAAGGCACAGTATTTTTGGTATAGAATTTTTATCTTGTCTGTCCACTGCCCGTAATCAAATATTTAATTGTCGTGAGCGCTTCTAGACCCATAGGTCCCCTTACATGAAATTTCTGCGTGCTGATACCAAGCTCTGCGCCAAAGCCGAACTCGCCGCCGTCCGTAAAGCGTGTCGATGCGTTGACATACACGCAGGCGGCGTCTACCCTTGCGCAGAAATTTTTGGAGGCTTGCAGGTCGTTGGTAAGAATCGCCTCCGAATGTTTTGTGCCGTATCTGTTGATATGAGCGATTGCGTCATCACAGGTGTAAACCGTTTTTACCGCAAGAATATAATCTAAAAACTCGGTCTCCCAGTCTTCCTCAACCGCATCTTTTACAACAAGCTCTGCAAGCGGAGATGCTGCATTTGCAGTGTTGCCAATCGCCGCTTTTGACGCGGCATCGCAGCGAAGTTCCGCCTTGCCTGCGATTCTGTTTGCAAGCTCGGGCATCAGCGTATCAAGAGCGTCTTTTCGAACAAGCAAAGTTTCCACTGCATTGCAAACGCCGGGTCTTTGAAGTTTTGCGTTCAAAATTATATCGACGGCGTTGTTAAGTTCCGCTTTTGTTCCAATGTACGAAGGCTCAACATAAATGTGACAGTTGCCTTCGCCTGTTTCGATTACGGGAATGCGCGCGTTCTCTACAACACGCCGGATTAATTCGTGACCGCCGCGTGGCAGAACAACATCAATAAAACCGCGCGCTTTGAGTATTATATCAACTTCGTCCCTGTCACCCGATTGCGCAAGGTCTACGGCATCCGCTATTCCGCCGCCAGCCGCAAGCCCTGTCTTGATGGCTTTAACAAGTTCCTTGTTGGATTCAAGCGCGGAAGAAGAGCCCCGAAGAAGTATCGAACAGCCGGCTTTGTAGGCAAGAGCGGCGCAATCCGCCGTAACGTTCGGTCGCGATTCGTAAATTATCGCCGCAACGCCGATGGGAACAGTTACCTTTTCAATTTGCATACCGTTGGGATGAGTCCAGCCTGTCTGCACTTTGCCGATTGGGTCATCCTGTCTTATAACTATATTAATGCCTTCGATGATACCGTCTATTCGCTTGTCGTTGAGCATCAGGCGGTCGATAAGGCTTTCTTTCATGCCGCCGTTTCGCGCTTTTTCCACATCGCGCGCATTGGCTTCTAAAATCGAAACCCTGCTTTTATCAATTTCTGCGGCGGCGGCGGCGAGAGCCTTGTCTTTTGACACTCGGTTTTCGCTTGCCAGCTTTGCCTGAGCCTGTTTTAGAGAAATAAAGACTGATTCCAGCGCATTTGACATAACATTACATTAACTTGCTTGCTCTTTTTGTTCAAGTAGCTCTATAATAGAGCTATAATGACCGTATTTGTTATTGTTCTTGTGATTTTATTGGCTGCAGTAATCGTCTTGTTTATTGCATATAACAAAGCCCGGATTCTTTATAATCGCCAGTCTCAGGAAACGGCAGCCGCAACCGAATTCAGAAATTTTGCATTTAACTCATTGGAGAGCATATTAAACGGCATTGATGCCTTGATTTACATTACCGTTCCCGAAACAGGCGAACTTCTTTTTGTAAACCGCTACATGAGAAAAGTTCTAAAAATGGAGAACGAAGATTTTATAGGCGAGTACTGTTACAGAATTTTGCGCGGGTTCAATTCGATGTGCGGATTCTGCCCGTGTTATGAGTTAAAAAACAATCCAGATAAACTTGTCGTATGGGATGACTATGTTGAGATTTTGGGCAAACACATACAACATTCCGACTGCCTTATCGACTGGCCCGACGGACGGAAGGTGCATCTTCAACATGCGGTTGACATCACCGAATTGATAGAGGCAAGAAAGCAGGCGGAACAGGGCAGCCGTTCAAAAAGCGTGTTCCTTGCCAACATGAGCCATGAAATCCGCACACCGATGAACGCAATCATCGGCATGACCTTAATCGGAAAAACGGCGGACGATGTTCCGCGCAAGGATTATTGTTTCGAAAAAATAGAGAATGCGTCCCAGCACTTGCTTGGCGTAATCAACGATATTTTGGACATGTCAAAAATCGAGGCGAACAAATTTGAGCTTGCCAACGAAGAGTACGATTTTGAAAAAACAATTCAGCGGGTGATCAATATTGTGGCTTTCCGCGCAGAAGAAAAAAAACAAAAACTTTCCGTATATATCGACAAGTCGATTCCGCGCGTTTTAATCGGCGACGATCAGCATCTTGCGCAGGTAATCACCAATTTGCTCGGCAACGCTATCAAGTTTACGCCGGAGGAAGGCACTGTTCGTCTTGATACGCGTTTTATCGGCAAAGAAGACGATATGTACATGATACAAATTGCGATAATAGATTCGGGCATAGGCATTGCGCAGGATCAGCACGAGCAGATTTTTAATTCCTTCCATCAGGCGGAATCCGGAACATCGCGCAAGTTCGGCGGTACGGGGCTTGGACTTGTTATCTCCAAAAATATTGTCGAGCTTATGGGCGGCAGTATCAATGTTGAGTCTCAAGTGGGAAAAGGTTCGACGTTCTCATTTGTTTTCAAGGCAAAGCGCGGAACCAGGAAAACGCCCGAGCTTTCCGAAATCGGTATCGACTGGGGCAATGTCAAAATAATGGCGATTGATGATGACAGGGAAGTTATTGAATACTTTAGGGAAGTAATGAACGGCTTTGGCATCAGCTGCGATGTCGCGTCCAGCGGCGAAGAAGCGTTTGCGCTTATCGGCATGAACGGAATGTACGACATTTATTTTATCGACTGGAGAATGCCGGACATGGACGGCATCATGCTTGCAAGAGAACTAAAGGCAAAAGCCGAATCGCCTGAACACACGGTTATAATAATGATTTCGGCAGGCGAGTGGAGCGTAGTCGCCGACGAAGCAAGAAAGGCGGGCGTTGACAAATTCCTGTCCAAGCCGTTGTTCCCGTCTTCAATCGCAGACGCGATAACGGAATCAATCGGGTTCGATCAAAATAATAAAAAGGAACGCACCGACAACTTTGAAATTTTTAAAGGGCGAAAAATTCTTCTTGCGGAAGATGTCGAGGTTAACCGCGAGATTGTAGAAGCCATTGTACAGCCGACGCTTCTGGAAATTGACATCGCCGGTAACGGATTGGAAGCCGTTGAAAAGTTTGAAAAGTTTGGCGGCAGTTACGATTTGATTTTGATGGACGTGCAAATGCCGGAAATGGACGGCTACGAAGCGACGCGCAGAATCCGCGAGATTGAAAAAACAAAGAAGCGGAAAATGACGCCGATCATTGCGATGACTGCAAATGTTTTCCGCGAAGACATCGAGAAATGTTTGGCAACGGGAATGAACGATCACGTTGGAAAGCCTTTGGACATGAACGAGTTTTTCATCATGCTGCGAAAGTATTTGCTTGATTGATTAAGACAGTGAACTTCTGTATATTGGGAATACAAAAACAAAAGGAGTTATAAAATGAAAAGGACAATATTATTACTGGCTGTTTTTGCAATCGTATGCGTAAACGCTTTTGCCCAGAGGCAAACACCCGAGGTAAGAGCGCTTCAGGGAACATGGACGCTTGTTGCCATCATGAACGCGGAAGAAAGTTACAACGAACAGGCAATCAAAGACGAAGACCTTGTAGTTACTTATACATTTTCCGGTAACAATGTTACGATAAATAATGCAGGTAATATTATCGGTCCTGTCAGCTTTGTTCCGCAGGGAGCTTATCTGGCGCTGACAGGCACCAGTACTGTTAACATGCCGTATTTTGTACAGGGGAATCTTTTGGTTCTTCACGAAGGCGGCTACACTTTTATTTATCGCAAGAGATAACGCCCGGTCTTTCAAATGCGGCGTTTAATGCGCCGCACCTAATGCCTTCATTGACGGCGGCATTAAAATCCTCTTTGCCAATATAAATTTTATTGTTCAGTGCCGCCGCAAGCCCTGCGGTGAACGCGTCTCCGCAGCCTGTGGTGTTTTGGATTGCCGACGTATCATGCGCCGCAACATCAAACTTGTAAATTTCATTGCTGTCCGCCGCAATAATCTCGCGGCTGCCGTTGGTTAAAACAATGCGGCACTTGTGTTTGTGCGCCAGTTCCAAAACGATTCCGTGCAAATCGAAATTATCCGCATCAAGCCCAAACGTTTGCTTGAACTCATCAAGGTTTGGCTTTATGATATCGGGCTCATACTTCAAACTTTCGATCAGATCCTTTCCTTTAATATCAAGGATAATGCACAGTCCTTTTTCCTTTGCCTTCTGTACCATTGCGGGAATTGCAGCGTCAGAATATCCTGCCGCCTTTGTGCCGGAGATTATAATTGTATTATGCGCATCAAAGCGCGTAATAATTTCATTAAACTTTTCCATTAGACGCTCTTCAGTTCCGGCGGTGACAGGCTGCGATTCTTCTACAAGTTCTGTAACGCTTTCGTCGTTCTTATTTATTACTGTGTAACAAAAACGTATCTGTGAATCGCTTTCCACCCATTCAACATTAAGCCCATCCTGTTCACATAGCGACAGGATTAATGGACGCATAACGCCGCCAAGATGGGTTAAATGTATAGCCTCTTTTCCCAATTGGGTAAGTACGCGGGTAACGTTGATGCCTTTGCCGCTTGCATCCAAACGGTGCGACGCGGTGCGGTTAACTTCGCCCAATGCAAGCAAAGGAAAGCGAAGTGTTTTTTGCAACGTTGGGTTAAGACAGATTGATAGGAACATGATTCCTCGTTTTATTTAATCCGCTTGTAACTCTTTATTTCCTGTTTCAATCTTGCGGCAAGTTCCGCTATCGGTACTCTTACCTGTTCCATGGAATCGCGGAAACGGAGTGTTACTGTTTTATCCTCTTTGGATTCATAATCCACGGTGACGCAGAAAGGCGTACCGGCTTCGTCCTGCCTGCGGTAACGACGTCCAATAGCTCCCGATTGATCGTAATCGGTGGCGTAGTCTTCTTTAAGCTCTTTGCGAATGTCTTGTGCAAGTTCTGCAAGTCCGTCTTTTTTCATTAGCGGAAGAATTGCGACAGTAACCGGCGCAAGGTTGGGATGGAAGCGCAACACTGTACGCCAATCGTCTTCGTTCCCTTTGTCGGCAACCTGTTCCTCGTCATAAGCGTCACAAAGGATCATCAAAAGATTGCGTGTAAGACCTGCCGATGTTTCGATGATGTACGGAATATATCTCTCGTTACCGGCATCCTGATCGATGTACTGCATGTCTTTGCCGGAAAATTCCGCATGTCTGCCAAGATCGTAATCGGTGCGGTTGTGAACGCCCTCAAGCTCCTGCCAGCCCATCGGGAACAGGTACTCGATGTCGTATGCTTCTTTTGCGTAGTGAGCTAGCTGATCATGCTTGTGCCAGCGCAGGTGATCCATTTTTACGCCGAGTTTTTCGTAGTATGCCCAGCGGCGTTTGCGCCATGTGTCGAACCATTCAACGTCCGAGCCGGGTTTTACAAAGTACTGCATTTCCATCTGCTCAAATTCGCAGGTGCGGAAGATAAAGTTTTTGGTTGTGATTTCGTTGCGGAACGCCTTGCCTACCTGCGCAATGCCGAACGGGATTTTCATTCTGTTGGACTGGATAATATTTTTATAGTTTACATAAATACCCTGCGCGGTTTCCGGGCGAAGGTAAATAATGCTCGACGTATCTTCGGCAGGACCTATTCTTGATTTGAACATCAGGTTAAATTTGCGGGTATCGGTAAGCTCTCCGCCGCAGTCCGGGCATTTTTTGGCGGACAGATTTGCTTCGGGGATTTGATCCGCGCGAAAACGCGACTTGCACTTTTTGCAATCGACAAGCGGGTCGGTAAAATTTTCGACGTGCCCCGAAGCTTCCCATGTGCGGGGATGCATCAATATGGCGGCATCAAGCCCGACAATATCGTCATGAAGCTGCGTCATTTCTTTCCACCACGCGCCTTGAATACGATTCTTTAATTCAATGCCCAGCGGACCATAATCCCATGCGCCGCTTTGGCCTCCGTAAATTTCCGACGATTGAAAAACAAACCCACGCCTCTTTGCAAGCGAGGTGATTTTTTCCATCGTGGCTTTGCCTTGATATGATTCTAATTCTGACATAGGGGTATTATATGGAATATTTTAAAAATAAAAAAGGTGACAAACACTGTGTCTGTCACCTTGACTGTCACCCCGGGTATTCAAGGTTCTCTTTTTTGGCGTTTTTTAGCAGCTTGTTGTACCTGCCGCATTCATATTTTGCCATATCGATGTTCTGTTCGCGCCAGTTGCCGCATTCAATCGCGCTTGCGCCCGGAATATCGCCTTCGAACTTTTCCGCCCAGTCAAACATTTCAACAAGAAGCGGCAAAATATCTGCCGATTTGTATGTGCCTTGAAGTATCAGATAAAAGCCGGTTCTGCAGCCCATCGGTCCAAAGTAAACGGTTTTTGCGCTCCAATCCTTATTGCTCCTTAGGAAAGTGGCGCACAAATGTTCGATGGTGTGAAGCGCAGGCTGATCCAGCACAGGCTCCTTGTTGGGCTCCTTAAACCGCAAGTCGAAAGTGGTAATTACCGTATCGTTAAAAGTGTCTTCGCGCGAGACATAAACGCCGGGTTTTAACAAGAGATGATTAATCTGAAAGCTCTTTATTTTTTCCATATTAAAAACTGAACTTTGCTCCGAAGGTAAGCCCGATGGTTGTGGTGTCCGTACCAAGACCGTAAATCGGAAGTTCCAAGTATAAAGAAAGGCCAAAATCAAATTCGTATTCAATTTCCGGCGTTATCGTTAAACCTTCAATATCAAAACCGTACTCATAAAGAGGAATCCCAAATGTTACGCCGCAGCCAAGAGAACCTGTTGCGTATGTGACAAAAATTTCAAGATTTTGCACAAAATCACCATTGCCGCTGCCAATCCAATTGTAAAGAGTGAGACCTGCGCCTAATCCGATTTCCGTTTCTATGCCGGCTGTGATGTTAAGTTCTGCAACATCAAAAGGATCAATTTCATCGCCAACCAAAATGAAGGGAACATCAATTCCAAAATAGAGATCGCCAAAATCCAATGTTTGTGTGAACATTGCGCTAATGTTCAAGTGCAAGCTAAGCCCGGAATAACTAAAACCTGCAAAGCTTGTTCCGTAAGGACCGTATTCCGTTGCCATTCCTTTTTCTTCATCAAAGGGAGCGAAAAGCCAAGTTCCAAGACCAAAAGTCAAGGTTGACGCATCGCCAATGGAAAGATTATAGGCAGCCCCAAGATTAAAATCTATTCCTATGCCGGCATCTTCATACACCGGTATGTTGACGCCAAGTTCGGTGTAAAGATCAACAGCGTCGAAAGATTTTTCAAATCCAACATAAGGTCTGATTAACATTGTATCATCGATATATTCAAAATCGCCAATAGTTAACTCTGCTCCGAGATAAAGTCCAATCCCTTCATCATCCTGTGCCATCAAGGTTCCTCCTGCCAGACAAGCAGTAAGAAGAATAATCGCAAATTTTTTCATTTTTAAACTCCTGTTATGAAAAATTATACCTAAATACTTAAGCTGATTTAATGATGACAGCCGAACATAAGTGTGTCAATAAGGCAGAATACCCCTTGAAAACCTTTTCCAAAAACAATAGACTCTTACCTAAGCAGGCGGTATGCCTAAGCCGCTGCGATTGGAACCGCAGGTTCCTTACCAAATTGTTAGGCCCCGGAAATCGTATAACAGACCAAGGGAAAACTCAGGAGGATTTTTTTATGAGTGCAACTATCAGACTCAAGAGATTCGGAACAAAGAAGCGGCCTTATTACCGCATCGTTGTAATGGACAAACAGGCGCCAAGAGACGGCAAGACCATCGAAGAGATCGGCTATTATCACCCCATCGAAGCCGAAGAAAAACAAATCGTTTTTGATGAAGCAAAAGCCAAAGCATGGATTTCCAAAGGCGCAATTGTAAGCGACACAGTTCGCCGCATCTTCAACAAAAAAAACGTTACTGTTAAGTAGGTAACACCATGGAAAAAGATTTAATTGAATACCTCGCCAAGTCTCTGGTGGACGACCCTTCGCAGGTACAGGTAAATATAGTAGATGGCGAAAAATCGACAATATTGGAATTGCGAGTTGCGTCAGGCGATATCGGAAAAGTGATAGGCAAACACGGAAGAATTGCCAAGGCAATCAGGACAGTGCTTCAGGCGGCAAGCGCAAGAAGCGGCAAACACACAGTATTGGAAATTCTTGACTGATAAATTCATCGTTGGCATTATCGGCGCTCCTTTCGGCGTTAAGGGCTTTGTAAAAGTCCGTCCGTTATCGGGCGAGACAGCGCATCTTCTAAAACTAGAGTCGGTAACAATCTGCAAAGACGGCAAGGAGCAGACCCTCTATATAGAAGAAAGCAGCTCTGCAGGGCCTGCCGTACATTTGCGTTTTAAGGGAATCGACAGCCCGGAAGCGGCAAAAACCCTGACAGGCGCACAATTGATTGTCGACAGGGACGAAGCCGCGCCGCTTGCCCCCGGCGAATATTACATAGAAGACTTAAAGGGCTTACCTGTACTTTCCGACAAAGACGAACTTCTCGGTCATATAACAGACATTATCGAAGGCGGCGGCGGTGAGCTGATTGAAATTGAGCTTGCAGATGGCATTAAAAAACTAGTCCCATTCCGCAAGGACTTTTTCCCTGAAATTTCATTATCAAATGGCAAAGTAGTGTTAAAAAATCTATGGATATTAGAATGAAGTACACAGTTTTAACCCTATTTCCCGAAATAATTGATGCATTTTTCGCCAATTCCATCATGGCAAAAGCTATTAAGCGGGAAATAATCGAATATCAGTCAGTTAATATCCGTGATTTTGCGACAGACAAGCATAAAACATGCGATGATGCTCCTTACGGCGGCGGCGCAGGAATGCTAATGCTCGCAGAACCGCTAAGTTTGGCGATTGATTATGCAAAGAGTCTCTCGGCAAGAAGCCAAGACGATAAGATCACAGAGGGAAGGGTAATTTACCTGTCTCCCTCAGGGAAGCCGTTTAATCAGGAGATGGCAAAAGAGCTTGCCGCCGAAAAAGAGCTAATCCTAATCTGCGGGCGTTACGAAGGCATCGATCAGCGGGTTATCGACAAGTATGTGGACGACGAGATTTCCATAGGGGATTATGTGCTTTCTTCCGGTGAGGTGGCGGCATTGGCAATTATCGACGCCACTTACCGCCTTGTGGACAGCGTAATTTGCGCAGATTCGCTTGACGAAGAAAGCTTTTCTTTGGGACTTTTGGAGTATCCCCAGTTTACACGCCCCGAGATTTATGATAATATGAAAGTCCCTGAGGTTCTTCTGTCGGGGCATCATGAAAATATTCGTCTTTGGCGGCTCGAAAAAAGGGTGGAAAAAACCCTGCGGCAAAGACCGGATTTGATTCGGCAGG
>Ga0209755_10003453_pt1 | contig 19814 bp, 22 predicted proteins | sample TergutCo191P1_FD_187301 | JGI IMG/M metagenome (GOLD analysis project Ga0209755, IMG submission 187301) | Cornitermes sp. P1 segment gut microbial communities from Petit-Saut dam, French Guiana - Co191P1 (SPAdes) (version 2) | ecosystem: Host-associated > Arthropoda: Insects > Digestive system...
CGTAGTTGATCTTGCAAAAGGATGGTTGAAATATTCCAAAAGTGATTTAGTCACTGCCAAACATATGTTTGAAAATGTGTATCCAAAGGAAATAGAAATAGTGTGCTATCATTCTCAGCAATGTGCTGAAAAAGCATTAAAAGGTTATTGTGTATTTAAGAGCATTGAACCCCCGAAAACACATGATCTAATTGCCCTTTGCCACCTTTGCATGACAGCAGAAAACTCTTTTTCCGCTATACTGGATAATTGTTCAAGATTAAATCCATATGGTGTGACTGTCCGGTATCCAAATGAACTAGCGGTTGATGAAGCAGAGGCAGAAAATGCCTTGGAAATGGCACAACAAATTTATGACTTTTGTTATCACAAAATAATGGTCAATTTTACAGAAGAACTGGAAAGGAAGCCCTAAAAAATGCCGCTAAACCTTAACCACGATGAAAAACTTGCCCTAATGAGTTCCCTCAACTGGGATTATCTGGACACGCACCCGGTTTTTTCTGACCGGTGGTACGGCGCTAAACCGGTGATTTTGTTAATCTGTCGAAAGAAGCCGATTCGAGGCCAACTGCTGAAGGACGGCACATAATCAGGTTCATACAGGCAATCGGGGACTAATAATGACCAGCGAATAAGAGCAGCAAATAACAAATACAACAAAATTGACAATTGCAACAATTTTTCAATAAAGTGTTTATTCTAAAAAAAAGTAAAAATATACTTACATACCCTATTGACAAAAGTGGATTATTGCATCACTTTTCTTAAAGTTAGCTTTGCTTAGCAATCTTCTTTATCAGGGAGGGGGGTAAAACGATGAATCTTGAGGATTTAAACACAGTGGCAAAAATTGCTGAATTCACCAAAGACTCTGTGCAAACTTATAGACAGGATAAGGAAAAAAAGGCTGAGGTGATTGCTCGGCTTGCCCCTTTGTTTGCTTCAGATGCAGGAGGGTGGAAAGTAGTGGTGGATATGGGCAGATTCAGGGACGGGTTCAGGCGAGTACTCGGCAAAGGAGGCATGAAAGCTCTTAAAATACTTTTGTGTGAACTGGACGACACAAAATACGGAAAAATTGATTTTTGTATTGATACTTGAGCAATATATGAATAAAGAAAATACTCCCTTGACTGTATTGTCTCCATCCAAAGAAGTAGCAGAGACTTTTGCTGATATTCCTTTTTTCGATTGGAAGAACTATAAAACTTGGGGGTTGGGTTTTTCGATTCCTGCGCTTATTTCGTTAGGAATTATACCACTTGCAAAGTTTTTCACTCACCCTGATTATTCCGGTTGGTTTAGTGATGTTTTCAGTAACATGGGAATACTGATGATCTCACTTTCCATGGCAATAGCAGCAAAATTTAGACTTGATACAAGAAGACAAATTCCAGAAAGTAGCAAGGCGAATAAAAAGGCATTGAAATTAAACCATGCGCTTTTGGGAATTATGGGTTTCACTTTCATTGTATATTCTGCCACGTCATTAATAGGCCTATATAGGCCGGTGTTGCCAGAAAGGGTTATTTGGCCAAATTTCAGTATGTTTGTTTTTTCATTTATATGTGGCACGCTAACTTTTTTAAGGGGATTCTCATGGAAATAATCATGGAATTGATGCTCGATGTCGTTTTTTGGGCTACTGTTGCAGCATGGCCCATTGTTATAGTGAGTATTGTTATACTGGCAATTGTTTTCCATAAGCGGAAAAAAAATAGAAATTCAAAAAATAGCTCCCCTATTATTCAGTCATTTCTCTCGGGAAAAGCTGATGACGAAACAGCAGGCCGTGATTTTGTTCGTTTAATTGCTAATGGTTTTTTTGTTACACCTAAAACAAAAAATGATAGCAAAGATTTCGATGATGATAAGCACTTGAAGAATTTTCGGGAAAATCTTACTCCGGAAGTTGTTGCCGCTCTAAGGAAAGTTGGTGGAAATAGTGGACAACATTATATTTAAATACTATAGGTGCGATGACATTCTCGAAGTTTTTGGAAAAAAAAAGGTAGAAAAAAGGTGGAATACACTTTACACTGAGATGAATGATTTTTTGGAGAAATTCGGGTTTTCATCTGTTGCATCTGTAAATAAAATTTTACTTTCCAATGCTTTACTGGATTATTTTCAGGATATAAAACGTTTGAAAGATTTTCATGGAATTGAGAAAGTCAATAGCCAAAAAGTTATTGCATATACTGCCTTCTGGTTGTTACAAAGAAAGCCTATACAGATCGTCAACCCTCAATCTGAAGAAGAACAACCCAATATTAGAGAACTGGCTACATTGAATGAAAGGTTTATATTACAGTATATTTTTAATTATTTTGGTGAACGCGAAAGAAAATCGCATATTTTTTTACGTGAAAATATTGGACTGAAAAATTACTCCGATATGATGCTTTACTATCTTCTTTACAGGGTACGAGATCCGCACAGCCTTGAAATGATAATTGCATCTTTTCATGCCGGTCAAATATATGAACGGATTGATGAGGATATAAGTGCAGAGTTGCGCCCAAATAACTATTAGGCCGAAATTCGATAGTACCCGAACGCATTGTGAGATTTGGAAGGCCATATTGTAGGAGGAATTTTTATGGAACTGAATGCATTTGTAGAAAAATTTTCAGAACAATTCGATGAAACTGATCCAAGTGAGTTCGAAGCGAAAACAGAGTTCAAGAAACTAATCGACTGGAGTTCCGTGGTCGCTTTATCAGTTATCGCAATGGTTGATGATGAATACAGCGTAACCATCAAAGGAGAAGACATCAGAAAATCTTCAACTGTAGAAGATTTGTTCAACATTGTAAAAGAATATAAATCCCGGGTTTAAAGTGTACAACCCATTTTCGCTGCATGAAAAAACAATACTTGTGACAGGCGCTTCTTCGGGCATTGGGCGATCTATAGCGGTCGAGTGTTCAAAAATGGGTGCAAAGGTAGTTATAACAGCACGCAATGAACAGCGGCTAAACGAAACGGTGTCCCAAATGGAAGGGGCTGGGCATATTATTATTGTTGCTGATCTAGAAAACAAAGAAGACCGGGACAGGATAATTAGTATATCACCAATGCTTGATGGTTTAGTGAACTGCGCCGGCATAGTCAAAACATTGTTATTTCCCTTTATTAATGCCGAAGCATTAACAAGCGTAATGAATATAAATTTTACAGCGCCGGTTTTAATGTCAGCGGACTTTGTTAAAAAAAAGAGGCTTTCAAAAAACAGTTCAATAGTTTTTATATCTTCGATATCGGGCGTTGTGTGTGTAGGGGGAGGGAATTCCATGTACTCTGCTTCCAAGGGTGCTATTAACGGTATTATGAAAAATATGGCGTTTGATTTGGCCCCTAAAGGCATTCGGGTAAACAGCGTTAATCCGGGGGTGGTAGAAACACACATTTTTGATGCAGGAACAATAACACCTGAACAGCTCGAAGAAGATAAAAAGAAATATCCTTTAAAACGCTACGGAAAACCGGAAGAAATTGCATATGCGACAATTTATTTACTATCTGATGCAAGCAGTTGGGTTACAGGGTCAAGTATAATTATAGATGGGGGTTACACATTATTGTGAAGGCATATATTAAAGCTTTAGACTATTATTTGCCGCAAAAAATTCTGACAAATGAAGATTTAGTGCAGGACTTCCCCGAATGGAATATTGATAAAATAATTGGTAAACTAGGAATAAATAAGCGGCATATTGCTGCTGAACATGAAACCGCAACAGATTTGGCGATTGAAGCGGCAAAAAAGTTATTTAATCAAGAAGGTATCGAGAAAGAGAGCATAGATTATATTCTGTTTTGTACACAAAGCCCGGATTATCTTTTGCCGACATCCGCTTGCATTATTCAAGATCGCCTGGGACTGTCAAAGAACATCGGCGCATTGGATTTTAATCAGGGCTGTTCCGGTTTTGTTTATGGATTATCACTTGCAAAAGGATTGATTTTGGGAAATATCGCGAAAAATATTCTTTTGCTTACCGCAGAAACTTATACAAAAAAAATACATATTCAGGATAAAGGAAACCGGTCAATTTTTGGTGATGGAGCCGCCGCCGCGCTGATAACAACAGAAGGGATTGCCGAAATAAAAGAATTTTGCCTGGGGACTGACGGTTCAGGAGCGGAAAATCTGATAATAAGAACCGGAATGGCACGTAATCCAGAAAAAGTTGGCAAGGTAGAATTTGATGAAGACAGCAACCCGGTTTCGCCTGACCACATTTATATGAATGGGGGCGAAGTATTTTCTTTTACCTTAGCTAAAGTTCCCAATTTGATAAAATGTGTTCTGGAAAAAAATGGTGCAGAGAAGGATGAGATTGATTTATTCATCTATCATCAGGCAAATAAATATATGCTTGATTTTCTGAGGAAGAAATCAAAAATTGATGAAAATAAATTTTATATTTATTTATCTGAAGTGGGTAACACTGTATCTTCAACAATCCCTATTGCACTATGCGAGGCACTAAAAGATGGCAGTATACAGAAAAATATGAACGTCCTTTTAGCGGGTTTTGGCGTTGGCCTTTCCTGGGCCGGGTGCATACTTAAATTTTCATAATTGCAGAATGAACATTATAGTAAAAAAGACAACAGAATTATCTGAATCTGAACAATATAAAATTATTGCCCTGTTCAAAGCGGTTTTTTTAAAGGAAAGAACGATTGAGCATTTCCGAAATCAATTTTTTGGAACTGTTCTTGGATATTCCTATCACTCATTATTATATGACGATGATCTGATAGTTGGCTGTTTATCCTTTGTTCCACATTACTACAGTATTTCAAACAAGACGTATCTTTCTGTACTTGCCCTTGACAATATGATAGCCAATGAGTATCGAGGCGATGGCTTTTTCAAGGATATATTTTCTGCCAGTATTGATTATCTGACGAATGAAGATATTGTATTTGCGCTTATCTTTCCAAATGATAGTGCATATCCCTTGTTTATGTTTCGTAACCCATCTATTCATGATTTTGGTAAGCTTTCTATATATGCTCTCCCGTATCGCATAGGCGGTATCAAGCCATCATTAAAGATTTTGAATTTTTTATCTATCTTTTTTGTGAATTTTTTTGTATTTTTGACTTCATTGTTTGCAAAAAGCAGAATACATAATTTTCCTATTACGAAAGATACAAAAACCTATAATAAAACACGTTATAATCAACCGGATGGCAATTACATAATAGAAGAACGCAAAGGGGGCGGCTTTGTATATAAAATGATGAACTACGAAGGCATTAAAGCGGCTTTTCTTGTAGACGCATATACAAAGTCGGCAAAAAATTTTAACATTGCGGTCAAGCATATTATAAAAAACCATTATAATGAATTTGACATACTGCTTTATGTTGGCAGGCTTCCATTTAGATCTCACGGATTCCTAAAAGTGCCTCAGCGTTTTGCGCCAAAGAATTTTCATTTTTTGGGGCAACTATTAAAAAAGGATGTAATAGAGGCAGATTTATTTTCTGACCCCAACAATTGGGATATAAATTTGTCAAATTACGATTTATTATGAATATTTTGACATTTGACATTGAAGAGTGGTTTCACATCCTTGACAATGAATCCACAAAAACGGCAAATGAGTGGCAACAGTACGAATCCCGTATACATAAAAACATGGAACATATTTTTGAGCTTCTGGAAACAAAGGGAATAAAAGCAACCTTTTTTTGCCTTGGGTGGATTGCAGAAAAATATCCTGATGTTATAAAAGCCATTGTCAATAGAGGATACGAAGTCGGGACGCACAGTGATATGCACCAACTTATTTATGAACAAACCCCTAATGTTTTTTATGAAGATTTGGAACGTTCAATAAAGACCCTGGAGGATATTGGCGGCAAAAAAGTACGTTGTTTCCGTGCTCCCGGTTTTTCAATACGTAAGGACACCCGTTGGGTTTTTGATATTTTGGTTAATCTTGGCATTTCAATTGATAGTTCTATTTTTTCTGCCCCCCATTCCCACGGAGGCTTCTCGTCTTATAAAGCAGATACTCCTGCGATTATTCAATCTGACGGTGTTAGGCTGAAAGAATTTCCCATCAGTTATACAAATATCTTTGGGAAACCATTTGCGTATTCCGGCGGCGGGTATTTCAGGTTTTTTCCGTATTTTTTTATTAAACGCTGGGCTAGAAGGAGTCCCTATGTTATGACATACTTTCATCCTCGTGATTTTGATAGTGGGCAGCCAATCATAAAAAATTTAACTCTCAGCCGGAAATTCAAGTCATATGTTGGGATATCTGGTGCATTTAGCAAATTGGGAAATTTTTTGAATGATTTTGAATTTATTGATATAGATAGTGCTGATAAGCGCATTGATTGGGAGAATGTGCGTGTTATTACAGTTTAATTTATGATGTGTTGGTAAAGCAAAATATATGCCTTCAAATACCACTCGCATCGCCAAAAACACCCTCATGCTTTATTTCCGGCAAATACTGATTATGCTGGTAAACCTGTACACCGTGCGGGTGGTATTGGAAATCCTGGGAGTCCAGGACTATGGCATTTACAATGTTGTAGGTGGCGTGGTTGTCCTGTTTACCTTCCTGAACAGTGCCATGACAAACGCAACCCAACGCTTCCTGAATTTTGCTCTGGGGCAGGATGATGCAGAACAGGTGCGGAATGTGTACAGTGCCAGTCTTATCATTCACATAGCGATTGCCGTGCTGGTTGTCATTCTTGCGCAAACTTTGGGATTATGGTTTTTTCATACTTGGCTTAATATACCCTATGAAAGACAGGCTGCGGCATTTGCTGTGTATCAGTTTTCTGTTGCGACAACAGTTATAGGTATCCTGCAGGCTCCATATAGGGCCACTATAATCGCCCATGAAAAAATGCCTTTCTTTGCAATACTTAGTATTGTTGAAGCAGTGCTAAAATTGGGCGTTGTTTTTGCGTTACCAGTAATCCTGTTTGACAAATTGATGGTATACGCTTTCCTTATCTGTATAACTGGAGTTGTTATTTTATTACTACATAAACTGTATTGCAACAGATCCTTTGAAGCAGCTCGTTTTCGGCATTGCGGTGATAAAGAATTGTTCCGGCAGCTTCTTGGTTTTTCAGGCTGGAGTATTTTTGGAGGAGTGGCACAAATAAGCAGGTACCAGGGAATAAATATATTGGTAAATATTTTCCACGGTGTTACTGTGAACGCTGCAATGGGAGTTGCTGCACAGGTGAACGCAGCGGTATATCAGTTTGTAAGCAATTTTCAAATCGCATTCAACCCGCAAATAGTCAAATCATACGCTGCCAGAAACTATGATTATTTTATGCGACTTATATTCAGAACCGCCAAAATATCATTTTGCCTTTTGTTTCTTTTTGTATTACCTTTATATGCAAATGCGGATTTCATATTACAAATTTGGCTGACCAATGTGCCCAAATACACAGTTGCATTTACCCGATTGATCTTGTTTTTCTCATTAGTAGGTGCGATTTCTGATCCTTTAGGAATGTCAATACGAGCAACAGGAGATATAAAAAACTATCAGCTCATTCTAAGTTGTTTCATATTTGCCAGCTTGCCGGTATCATTTTTGTTTTTATTGGCGGACTTTAGCCCAGTATGGGTACTAATTGCAAAGATAGGATTAGGTGCTTTAGCCCTTGTTTGGCAGATATTTTTTCTGGGCAGGAAAATTAAATTACCAGTAAAAGGTTTCTTTTTTGAAGTGATTATACCAATGTTTATTATTGCTGGAATTTCCACTCCCGTGACCATTTTCTTGCAAAGTTTGTTTATTGACGATTGGAGCAGGTTAATAATATCCTGTATTGTTTCTACTGTGACGATTGGTTGTTTGATGTATATGATTGGATTAAACAGACAGGAAAGAATTTTATTGGGTGCTTGGGTAAAGAAAATTGTGTATTAATGGTTATATTCACAAAATACAAAAAGCAATCCACACTCCAGGATTACTTCTCTCTCATCCTATTGCCCGTCTCTTGCCCGCACGTATTTTTTTGAAATTATGTTACTACCACAAAACAGGCCAAAAACTTGATTTAAGAAAACCAGTTTTGTTTAATGAAAAGTTACAGTGGCTGAAATTATATGATAGGCAACCAGATTATTCGAATCTAGTGGATAAATATGAGGTTCGTAAATATGTTGCTCAAACTATCGGCAAGAAATATTCAATTCCTCTTTTGGGCATGTGGAATACAGTAGATGAAATACCTTTTGATATGCTGCCCGATCAATTTGTCTTAAAATGTACTCACGATTCAGGCGGACTTGTGTTTTGCAAAAACAAACATTCATTTGATACAGTGTCCACCTGTGATTTTCTTAAAAAACGCTTAACAAAAAATTGGTATTGGGCAGGGAGAGAATGGGCGTACAAAAAAATAAAACCTCGAATTATTGCAGAAAAGCTGATGGTTGATGAATCGGGTATTGAATTAAAAGACTATAAAATATTTTGTTTTAATAGTGAACCCAGGATAATTCAAGTTGATTTTGAGCGGTTTACTGAACATAAGAGAAACTTCTATTCCCCACAATGGGAATTCCAGCCTTTTGCACTTAAATATCCCAATAGGCCAAATATTGTTATTCCAAAACCACAATCCCTGGACTTGATGCTGGAATTAGCAAAGAAGCTGTCAGCTGGTAAAATATTTACCAGGGTTGATATGTACGTCATCAAAAATGAAATATATTTTGGCGAACTTACCTTTTACCCTGAAGGGGGTTATGGATCATTTGTTCCATCAGAATGGAACAGGGTGTTTGGGGATTGGATTACCCTGCCCCTATAGGCTTGCCTAGAACACCATGAACGGACTTTAAAAAAAGCTTTTTTCCACTGTTAAGCCATCATTATTTGTATAATGAAGGTGTCAAAGGTAGCAACAAAAACAAAAAAATGAAATATTTATACGTCCTTACAAGCGATGATACAGATTATTATCTTGAGCAGGCATTGCTTTCAATGACTTCTCTGCGCTTGCAGATGTCCAACGCACACATTTCCCTATTGACAGATACTACTACTGAAGCAGGCTTAAACGGAAAACGTAGTGAAATTCGCAATATTTGCAATGAATTGATATCTGTAGATGTTGATGAACGATTTAATAAAACAGCTTGTTCGCGATGGCTTAAAACATCAATGAGGCAGCACATAAAAGGCGACTTTCTGTACATTGACTGTGACACCATTATTGCTGGCGATCTCTCATTTCTTGATACTATTATGAACATGGATGTAGGGGCCGTATTTGATTCACATGGGAAGTTATCCCACAAAAAAAGGCGCAAGCCATTTTCCGTTTTTCGAATGCAAAATTTACACTTAAAGCTTGGCTTTACCTCAATTACCAACTCTGATATCTATTTTAATGGTGGAGTAATATTTTGCAAGGATTGTGCTATGGGTTATAAATTCTTCAGCGAATGGCACAGGTTGTGGCTTCACTGTTTTGAAAAAGGAGTAGCAACCGATCAACAATCATTAAATCAGGCTAATTATAACCTCGGCAATATAATTATTGAACTTGATGGTGAATGGAATTATCAGGTAATGGCGCATGGCAGTACAAGGTATCTTTCTACCGCTAAAATAATTCATTACTTTAGAATTTCGAATAAAAAGCCATATTTATTTGCAAATCAGGATATATATAAAAGCATCAAAGTGACAGGCTCTGTCAGTCAAGAATTAAAAAATATGTTAGCATATTCGAAATCTTCTTTCTCGCCTGACACAGAGTTAAGGTTGTTGAATGAAATTACCTTTAGTTTTTTAATACGGGCTGCCCTCTATGCTGTTGCAAAACGAATATATAACTCAAAATTTGGCTCTGCTTTTGAATCTGTTTGCTTATTCTTTTTGTCACGCCAAAAATAAATTGGTGTGAAAAAGACAATACAAAATATTTTATTGGATTATTTAACATAGGAGGAATGTATTGTGGTAAATATCGTTTATTTGTATACCAGGTTACAGCCTTCTGTAATTACTATTATCAAAGAACTTGTTGCAATGCAAAATATTAATGTATATGTTTTTTATTGGGACAAAAATGCTCATACACCTGATGAACCTCCCAAAATTGATAACGTAAAATATTTTAAAAGATCGAATTATAATTATCGAACTTTATATCAAAATATTACATCCTTAAATCCACAAATATTATATGTAGCAGGAACTATGGATAAGATATATTTGTTAATATGCATGAAATTACGAAAGAAATTTAAAATTCCCATTATTGCAGGATCTGATTCCCAATGGAGGGGAGGAAAGCAATGGCTTAATGTTATGATTTCGCCATTACTGCATAAAAAATGCTTTTCGCACATTCAAGTAGCCGGTATTTGGCAATATGAGTATGCCCGTCGTTTGGGTTTTTCTCGAAATCAAATTCTTATGCATAACCTTTCTGCTGATGTGTCATTATTCAATAAAGTGGATATTGAGTCTAAATTTATTAAATATCCAAAACGATTTATTTATGTGGGAAGGTTTATTCCGATAAAAGGTTTAAAATCTCTTATCGAAGCATGGGGGGAAATTGAAAAAAAGAATGGGTGGAAATTAACGCTTATTGGTAATGGTACAGAAAAAGAGGAATTATTGAGGCAAACCGATATAGAAATCATTGATTTTCTATCGCAAGAACAGCTTTGTTATCACTTACAAAATGCAGGTTGTTTCATTTTACCATCTTTATGGGAACCTTGGGCGGTAGTTTTGCATGAAGCCGCTTCAGCAGGATTGCCCATATTGGCTTCTGATGTTTGTGGAGCTGTTCCATATTTTGTTATAAATAATTATAATGGGATTACTTTTCAACCTGGCAAGACAAAACAAATTAAAATTGCTTTAGAAAAAATTATTAATACAGAGGAGGCAAACTTATTGGAAATGTCTCGTAATAGTCGTAAATTATCACAAAAAATTTTTCCGGAAATTGTTGCCAAAACATTTTTAGGTGTATTGAAATAAAGCAATCATAATAATAGCTTGAAATATTGCATTATTTACAAGGAGACTAACTATATTATGAAAATAAAACGAATCGTCAAAGCGTTTATCTCTTTGGGAAGAAAACAGCTACCCTTCCCTTTCCATCGTAGGCATTGTTCTTTCAAAAAATTTATTTCTGATCCATTAATCAATAATAATTATTTATTGTTAATTAATAAACTTATTGAATTGGAAAAAAAATATGGCGGTCTTATTACCAATGTAAAGCGGAATAAAGTTTCACAATTTGATCCCCGTTCTAAAAACGAAATTGAAACAGGCGGCATGACAGGTGGGGACAGGATGACGCATCATGGTTATTCATGCAAATATGCTGAATATTTACTTCAGTTTCTGGGTAGTAGCAATATAACACTAGCTGAAATAGGCATACTAAGAGGCTCTGGTTTAGCTATATGGTGTGATTTGTTTCCTTCTGCAAAAATATTGGGTTTAGATATTGATTTAGGGCATATACAGGGAAACTGGGAAAATTTAAAGAGTTTAGGTGCATTCACCTTAAATTCACCAGAGCTATTTGAATTTGACCAATTAAATTGTGATTCGGTTGCTCTTGAAAAGAATTTGAATGGGAGAAAAATACATATCTGTATAGACGATGGGTTACATTCAGATAAGGCAATATTGAATACTCTGCAATGTGTCGAACCATATTTGGCAGGTAGATTTGTGTATTTTATTGAAGACAATAAGAATGTCCATAAAATACTACGAAAAAAATATTCATATTTCAAAATAGATTATGAAAACGAATTGACAATTTTAACAAAAAAAGAGTAAAAGCAAAATAATTAAATTTGTATGGAGTATCGATGATCATTGATAAAACAATCTGCAAAATTTGCCATGGAGAGTGTAAACGCTATGCTCATACTGCTAAGTGTCTTAACTGTGGAGTATTGCTTTATTATCCATATCCTGATAATGATGATCTGGCGAACTTTGGCACCTCCGTCCATGAAAAAATAACCGCATCGTGGATGAATTGGTACATCAGAGCTTCTTTTCTCAATCATACAAATTTCACCAATATGTTCCGCTTTGCTGTCGAGCGTTTTCAAAGTGGGGACGCATTGACAATTTTGGATTATGGTGGCGGTGGCGGACAATTTGCATTAATAGCCTTATCACATTTACTGAAATGCCGGGTATACATTACGGATATTTGTGATTTTTCTTTACTACCTTCCTGGGCACCTGTAAATCAGCAAATACGCTTTGCCGATTTTGAAACTGATAAAACACGATTTGATCTTATTTTTCTTAATGATGTATTTGAGCACGTAAGTGATCCTTCAAAAGTATTGCATTTGATGCACAACAAATTGAAGGAAAATGGACGGCTATTCATTGATACCCCCAAACAGTTTTGGCTGTACCCAGCATTGCGATTAATCGCTCCGCCTTTATATCGCAAGTTGTTAAAAGCTACCGTTAGTAAAGCGCATTTGCAAATTTGGTCAAAAAAAGCATTTCAAAATATTTTAAAAAAACAAGGATTTAAAATAGTAAAGTACAAAGAGCTTAGCGAATTTACCATGCCTCCAGAACACTATCTCAAGAATTTGGGTATAAGTAATCCGCTAATTTATCTGTTGGGAATCTTGTTTTATCGCAATGCAAAATGGATAGCGCGGAACAAAATTATGTGCGTATGCGAGAAAACCATTAATTGTTAATGGAATTTCCGCCAGAATAGACATAACGTTACTTATGCATATACTTGCAAGCTCTTTTTACGGCGGCATAATTTGCTTAAATCAAATACGGGTAATGTATTTCACTTAAGTTATATCTTATTGCTTACAAGCTTTACTATTCGAATGATGAGCAATGGAATATTTGTAACTGGAAATATTTCTTTTTTGTTGTTGTCATCACTGTTAATCCTGACAAGTTTCTTAATATACATAAAATACAAAAAAACCGAATATGCCGTACTTATTTTATTTATTTTTTTGACCATATTTCTGTTTTTACAACCAAGCATTCCTCGCGCTTCTTTTTTGGTGCTTTTGTTTACATTGTATGTGTTAAGGAATTGCAATCTAAAATTTACTGTTAATATACTACTACTGTTTTCAATATCATTTATTTTTATTGTTTTTTGTTTAGTCGCCACAGGAATAATAGAAAATAGAGTAATTGTATCTGAAGCAGGCAGGCGTATGTATTCTTTGGGATTTGAAAATCCAAACTCTCCATCGCTTTTTTTGGGAAGCACCCTTATGGTAGCAGCATATGCCATAAAACTACATAATAAAAACAAGAGTATACAAATATTTTTTATTTTGACAGCGAGTGTTGTGGTATACTTTATTGTTTCAGTAACGGGAACAAGAACCCTGGCTATGACATGGGCTGTATTCTGCTTTACTACAATTTTCAGAAAAGTATTTATCAATGCGCTAACTATCAAAATTATTCGGTTACTTCCAGTACTTATATTGATAGCATTTCATCTGATGGCAATGAATTACACCAATAATATTGTTATAGCGATAGATGATTTTTTAACAAATAGAATAATTCATTATGCCTATTATTTGCCTTATTTTTCAACAATAGATATAATTTTTGGAAATGCACAATTGGCTGCTGCAATTGCATATGCAACATATGGGATTCAAAATGCATATGGATCAATGTTATTATCCAATGGAGCTATAGCCTTTTTTATATTCTTTTTTCTCTATCGGAAAAGCATAAATTATCGTTTTTCAAAAAAAGATTACACTTCAATAAGTATAATTCTTTTTTATCTAATATATGCCATTACAGAAAACATATTTTTGAATATTTCATTTTTTCCAGATTTAATATTTTGGATTTTGATTTCGAGAGTGGAACCTATTTCAAAATGAAAAAGATAACAATTATTGTGTTTTTGAATAATTATTTACCAGGTGAAAAATCAGGGGGACCAGTGCGTTCTGTAGCAAATTTAGTTGAGCATCTTGGAGAACAATTTTATTTTAAAATAATAACAACGGATAGAGACCTGGGAGATGATAAAGCATATTCCAACATCAATGTAGATAAATGGAACAAAGTTGGAAATGCAAGTGTGTTTTATATGTCATCAAAACACCAAAGCTTGAGAAAGATGCTCAAGGTAATAAAAGAAACTCCTCACAATATTATATACTTAAATAGTTTTTTTAATTTCAGATTTTCTATTCTGCCTCTTGTTATGCGGAAATTAAGGTTATTTAAAACCCCTATATTACTTGCACCAAGAGGGGAACTAATGGAAGGCTGTGTAAAAATGAAATGGAGGAAGAAAAAAATATATATGGCTATTTCACTTTTATTTGGCATTTATGATAATTGCACATGGCAGGCTTCCAGTGACATAGAAGCAAATTCCATTAAAAATATTTTTCATCAAAAAACAAGAAAAATGATTATAACGCCAAACCTTCCATCTGGGACATACATTAATATAATGGATCATGTGAAAAAAGAAAATAATCATTTGAAAATTTGCTATGTATCACGAATAGTAAAAAAGAAAAACCTTTTTTACATTTTTGAAATATTGCGTCAAGCAAAAAACGATATTACATTTGATATTTACGGACCAATTGAAGATACTTATTATTGGAGTAATTGCCAAAAAATTATTGGCCAACTGCCAAAAAATATAAAAGTTGCCTATGGAGGAAACATTGCAAATTCAAATGTAATAAAAACAATAAGTAATTACGACTTGTTCTTTTTACCCACATATGGTGAAAATTTTGGACATTGCATTATTGAAGCAATGCTCGCCGGCACTCCTGTCTTGATATCCAATACAACTCCATGGCGGGATTTAGAGTCAAAGGGTATTGGATGGGATAAACCATTGAATAGACAGCAAGATTTTTTGGATATTATTAACAAACTTGCCTTTATGAATGAGGATGAGTATTTGCCAATCAGAAAAAGGGTTTTAACTTATGCAAAAAATTACACTTTTAATAACGAGGTCATAGAAAAAACCAAAAATATGTTTTCGGATGTTTATACCTTACAAGCGAAATGAAAAGGATAATTTGTGACGCAGTACACTAACAAAATATTTTTAATCACAGGTGGCACTGGTTCTTTTGGAAACGCTATGCTTCGCCGTTTTATCAATTCTGACATAAAAGAGATACGCATATTCAGTCGCGATGAGAAAAAACAGGATGATATGCGTCGTGAGTTTCAAACCGATAAGATAAAATTTTATATAGGAGACGTACGCGACAAACGTTCCGTAGACGATGTCATGAACGGCGTTGATTATATCTTTCATGCTGCCGCCTTAAAGCAGGTACCTTCTTGCGAATTTTTTCCCATGCAGGCAGTCAAAACCAATATTATTGGCACAGAAAACGTGATTGATTCAGCTATTGAACATGATGTAAAGCGAATCGTAATTCTGAGTACCGACAAGGCCTGTTATCCAATAAATGCAATGGGCATATCAAAAGCCATGATGGAAAAAGTCGCGATTGCAAAAGGCAGGGCCTTGGGAAGTCAGGCAAAAACGATCATTTGTGTCACACGATACGGTAATGTCATGGCGAGCCGGGGCTCTGTCATTCCACTCTGGGTTGAACAAATAAAAGCTGGTAAAGAAATATCAATTACAGATCCAAATATGACTCGTTTTATGATGACGTTAGACGATGCAGTAGACTTGGTTCTGTATGCCTTTGCACATGGGTGTAACGGAGATTTATTTATTCAGAAGGCCCCTGCTGTAACCCTAGAAACCCTTGCGATGGCTATAAAAGAACTATACATGACAGATATATGTATCCGCATCATTGGCACACGGCATGGCGAGAAACTATTTGAATCACTGATAACGCGTGAAGAAATGGTGAAAGCAATTGATATGGGAAATTACTTCAAGATTCCATGTGATGATCGCAACTTAAATTATGATAAATATTTCCTGGAAGGGCAGAAAGACATATCGGAGGTAAATGATTACCATTCACATAATACATATCTTTTGGATGTCAATGAAATGAAAAAACTTCTGTTAAAACTTGATATAATAAAATTTGGAATACCAAAATGAATAACAACATGAAAGTTAAAATAGGTATCACTGGACAAACGGGTTTTGTCGGTACTCATTTATGCAATGAAATTGGGCTAGCACCTCCAAAATATGAACAGATATATTTTGAGCAACATTATTTTAACAATTTTGAGCGCTTATGTTCTTTTGTGAAACACTGTGATGCAATTGTACATCTGGCTGCAGTAAACAGGCACCCTGATCTTGATGAATTATATAAAATTAATATCAAACTGGTTGATTTGCTTATAGAAGCTCTAAATCATGAAAATGCCAGACCGCATATCATTTTTATATCATCGACACAAGAAAATCTCAATAATCCTTATGGGGAATCGAAACTGAAAGGACGTCAATTATTTGAACAATGGGCGCGGAAAAACAATGCTTCTTTTACAGGCATGATCGTTCCCAATGTTTTTGGACCATTTGGACTTCCAAATTATAATTCTTTTATTGCTACCTTTTGCCATAAATTGACTCATGGCGAAAAACCAGAAATTATAAACGATAATGAAGTTCACCTGATTTATGTAACATCACTTTGCAAGCATGTACTCTCCGATATAGATGAAGTAAACAATTTTGATTTTCTGCCCATTGTCAAAAAAAAGCAAATACAAGCTGATTTCACCAAAAATGTGTCTGAAATACTAAATTTATTAATTGTATTTAAGGAACAATATTTTGAACATGGAATTATTCCAAATATTTCAGATCCGAATGAAATAAATTTATTTAATACATTTCGTTCATACATTGATATAGATAATTACTTTCCATTCGTGTTAAAGCAAAATGTTGATAATCGCGGTTCTTTCATTGAAACAATTAAGTCAAGAACAGGCGGACAGGTTTCTTTTTCAACTACAAATGCTGGTGTAACCAGGGGCAATCATTTTCATACAGGGAAAATTGAACGGTTTACTGTAATCAAAGGAAAAGCAAAAATACAGCTTAGAAAAATCGGGAGCAGACAAATTCATGAATTTCATCTTGATGGAAAAAAACCATCTTATATTGATATACCTGTTTGGTTTTCACATAATATTACCAATATTGGAAACGAAGAATTATATACTCAGTTCTGGACAAATGACTGGTATAATGAGGAAAATCCTGATACGTTTTTCGAAATTGTATAACAGGGGCAAGAGGGCTGTGCGATGAAAAAATTAAAAATAATGACGGTAGTAGGAACACGCCCTGAAATCATACGTTTGTCCCTTGTTATTAAAAATTTAAACCTATCCCCAGCAATAGAACATATCCTTGTACATACTGGACAAAATTATGATTATGAATTGAATGAAATATTTTTTGAAGATCTCAATATACAGAAACCTGACTATTTTTTAAACGCAGCAGGTAAAAATGCTTCTGCTACTATTGGACAAATTATAATAAATGTTGACGAGGTACTTGAGAAGGTTCAACCAGATGTATTTCTGGTCCTTGGCGATACTAACAGCGCCTTATGTGCGCTACCGGCAAAAAAACGGCATATCCCAATTTTTCACATGGAAGCAGGAAACAGAAGCTTTGATCAGAGGGTTCCGGAAGAAATAAACCGGAAAATAATCGATCATATCAGCGATATTCATATGCCTTATAGTGATATAGGCAGGGAGGCATTGCTGCGAGAAGGTATTCTACCAGACAGAATCATCAAAACCGGGAGTCCTCTTTTCGAAGTCTTGCACTATATTATGCCTAAAGTGCAGAAATCAGGCATTGCAGCCAGATTGAACATTTCCCCAAAAAAATATTTTGTTGTATCCGCTCATCGAGAAGAAAACATTGAATCCGGCAGAAATTTTGAAAATTTCTGCACAGTTTTGAAAAAAATTGATGAACAGTATGGACTACCGCTTATAGTAACAACTCATCCTCGAACACGCAAAGCAATAGAAACAAAATCAGTGCGTTTTGGTGAAAACATTCATCTTGAAAGACCGTTTGCGTTAAGCGATTATCTTGCATTGCAGATCAACGCCAAGGCTGTACTTTCGGATAGCGGAACCATCTCTGAGGAGTCTTCAATCTTGAATTTCCCTGCGCTCAATATACGGGAGGCCCACGAACGTCCAGAAGCAATGGAAGAAGCTTCTGTAATAATGACCGGGCTTAATCCTGAACGAATAATGCAGGGATTACAGCAACTTGAGTTCGAAAGCAAGCAAAATATAAAATATGGAACAGTAACAGATTACACCATGCCCAACGTATCAGATAAAGTTGTGCGAATCATACTTTCCTACACCGATTATATAAAACGAACAGTATGGGGAGAATCGCCATAAAACTCTGTATTTTTACGAATCATTTTTACCCTGAAGACTTCAAAGTCAATGACATCGCGTTTGAGCTTTCGAAAAGGGGTTATGATGTGACGCTCGTTACTGCCATCCCTGATTATCCGCAGGGCAAGTTTTACAACGGCTATTCCTTGTTCAAACGAAGAAAAGAAGTGGTCAACGGCGTTTTGGTGCACCGTCTGCCCATAATTCCCCGCGGAAACGGGGGGAAGATACGCATGGTGCTCAACTATGTATCATATTTCGTGTTTGCGCTGATCTTTACAATCGTTTCCTTGTACAGAAAAAGCTATGATGCCGTATTTGTACATCTGACATCTCCGTTTTTCATCGGCATTCCAGCCGTACTTTTGAAACGAAGGCAGAAAATACCCCTTGTTTTTTGGGCGCTTGACCTATGGCCGGAAGCTTTTTCGGCAGCTGTTGGGATCAGCAAAGGATGGCTCATAAATTCCCAGATACGGCTGGTGCGATATGTGTATGACAACTGCGATAAAATCCTAATTGGTTCCTCAGGGTTCAAGGAATCGATTTGCGAGAAAGGTGACTATGCCGATAAGTTAATCTATTTTCCGAATTGGGCTGAGGATATTGTGTCGTCCAAAGATAGCTCGGTGTATCGGCAGGTGGAACCTTTTGCAAGTTTCGCGGAGAAAGACTTTATTGTCCTATTTGCGGGTAACATTGGGGATGCTCAAAACCTTGGCTGTGTCCTTGCTACCGCTCTTGCCTTAAAAGAAAACAGGACCATAAAATTTGTTTTCCTGGGTGCAGGCAGCCGAAAAGAACAGCTAGTCGAGAAAACGGAAGAATACGGTCTTTCCTCGACAGTTTTCTTTCCCGGCCGTTTCCCTCTTGACAGTATGCCTTTTTTTATGCAGCGGGCGGATACCCTCCTTGTATCCCTTAAAGACCATACGCTTTTAAATCTAACCGTGCCGGCAAAACTACAGTTTTACATGGCGCAAGGCAAACCAGTTCTCGCAATGCTGAACGGTGATGGAGCCAGGTTGGTTAACGAGGCGGAATGCGGTATTGCCGTACCCGCCAACGATAGTCAGGTCTTGCGGGTTGCGATAGAGCAATTGTACAATATGCCAAAAGATGAGCTTGCCCGCATGGGAAACAACGGAAAGCTGTATTACAGTAAATATTTTTCAAAGGAAAAGCGGATTGAACAACTAGCCAAAATTTTTTCTTTATTAAGGACGTAGTATACTGTTTGCTAGTACATTGTAAAATCTAAAAGTTGCAAAGAAAATGGCTATGTAGTATCCTGTATATGGGGGGAGATACTACATGAAACAAAACGAAATAAAACTGAGTACAGCACAACGAAAAGAATTAGAAAAG
>Ga0209755_10003454_pt1 | contig 19805 bp, 11 predicted proteins | sample TergutCo191P1_FD_187301 | JGI IMG/M metagenome (GOLD analysis project Ga0209755, IMG submission 187301) | Cornitermes sp. P1 segment gut microbial communities from Petit-Saut dam, French Guiana - Co191P1 (SPAdes) (version 2) | ecosystem: Host-associated > Arthropoda: Insects > Digestive system...
TGGGAAGGGTTCTGCCCTTATGACATGTAAGTCATCGCTCGACTTTCACGCGTTTTCAGATCGAATTATGTGCAAAAGTTTGGGACTACCTGTACATATGTCTAGTGGCAGACTCTGAGAAACCCCAGATGCTACTGAGTAGGCTGGGCAGGTGGCAAACACTGACCAACCGTGTCTTTTCACCTGAATGCAAGGCAAAAACCATAACACAGAGAGAGGTACAAAAGCCAGGAAACCTGGCACAGTTCAAATGTTTGAGAACAGAAGCGACATATCAAAATAGATTTGGGAGGGGGGGGAACAAAAGAAAGATTAAATCATGGAATTCTTGCTACTCTTTTAAATAGGAATTTTGTGTTCCATTTGCACAATGTTTTCCGGGAACATAAACGTGGCATAAAACAAGAAGATATAATTTCAGTTTCACTAGTTTTGTATGGGAATGAAACTTAAGACTGATGCATTCAGGAAGAGAACATAGGAAGGGTGTATCAGACCAGAATGCTGAGAGGAAAATTTGGACCTAAGACAGAGGAAGTAACTGGAGGCTGACTACAACAAATAATGAGGTCTTTCATGTGTGACAGGGCTGAATTAAGGGGCAGGCCAGCCTGGCACCTGCCCAAGGTGCCAACCCCTAAGCACTGGAATAAAATATGGTGCTAGTAAAGTAAATTTTCCACACATGGAAGAATTTCTTCTACAATTAACTGCAGCTTGGGCAAGCAACCTCAAAATTTGGCCAGCCCTTCCCCAGGCTGCCCACATGCCCCAGCTGTGGCCCTATATGTGAGATCTGAGGTTCTCACATTGTTGACTATGAAGACCTTGTCCTCTGAGATACGCAAGTACGGACTAACTCTAGGAACCTGTTATCACCACGTTCTACCCTGCAGGAGGCAGCAGGTATCACGTCCCAGAACAATTCTTGAGCTACTTCATAATTTGAACTCTTTGAAGAGTCTCGATGTTTAACTGTGAAATGTGTGTAACCTGTAAAATGCATGATAAACAAGAGAAATAGAAACAATTCTGGTTGGAAAGCGGGACAGAAGAGACCACTGTGAAAACCTAGGCATAGATAGGACAGCACTACAATCCAGCTCACTTAAATATGGTGGGAGAGAATGCAAAAGTTTCATCTGGCTCACAATAGGCAGTAAAATAGGCTTGTGGATACAGTAATGAACTTCTGGGTTCCATGAAAGTTAGGAAATACCTGGAGTAGCTGAGTGGCTATTAGCATGTCAAAAAGACTGTTCTATGGAGTTACTGTGTTCAGATCGGAGGTTTCACCACAGCCTTCATTAAGCTACGGATTTTACGTATATTCACGTCCCTTTACAAAATTCATCATCATTCATCATGTTCCTGAAAGGTTAGGCATGTTTCCTGTTCCTTGATCCTCAAGATGAAATTGGTCTCTCCATCTCTTCCTCGGTCATCCTATGTTCCTTTGTCCGTTTGGTTTATATTGTAGTGCTTGTTCTGGTAGTCTGTTTGTGTCCATCCTCTGTACATGTCGTAGCCACTTTTACTGGTACTGTTTTATTTCCTTTACTATGTTCTGTGCTCCCGTTTTTTGTTTAATACATTGATTCTTTTCTTTATCTAGTTTTGTTATTCCAAGTGTCTCAAAAATTTCATCTGTGCTGCTTCTAAATGTTGTTCCTCTTTTCTTCAGTACCCAAGCTTCACTTCCAAATTTCAATGCCACTTTAGCTGTAATGTTGTGAATTCTTAACTTTGTTTCTTTGTTCATTTGTTTTCCAAAATGTCTCCATATAGCTCTGTTTATTTTGTTATATGTTTGCAATTTATCTTCTAAATCACTTCCGCATTCTGATATGCAATACCCCAAGTATTTAAAATCTGTTATTTGTTCAATAATATTGTCGTTTATCACAATTTTTACCCTCTGTATGTGGTTCCCCCACATTGCCATTGATGATGTTTTTGTACTAGATATGGTCATTTTATATTTTCTTGCTATAAGGTTCAAGTGATGTGCCATTGTTTGTAATTCATCTTCTGATGTAGCCATTAAAATCTGTAATTTGTCCTTACTCCAATATTCATGCAACAGTGATACTGTCAGATAAAGACTATTACGAAATACGATGTTGCCAAGCCTTAACCAGTCTACAAACCATGATAAATATTGCATGAAATCTACAGACATAGGAATTAAAAAGTATTTGGAAACTGAAAACGAGTATCACACATGAAACAGAAATTGGAGACGGCTGAAAAATATTGAATGGGATCTAATTCATACTACAAATGAAGGGGGAGGGGAATGATCCAAGTCTTTTGGGATGCTCCGCGATACTGACTGGTATGTTAGTACCAAATTTTTGAATAAGGGTACAGCCTCTGGGTCTAGCAGTCCATGCAGATGGTAACTATTTACTAGTTGACATCATGTAACAACCCACAAGACTTAGATCTTCAACACTTCAGTGAGAACCTAAATTTTTTGTACCATGTGGGGGGGAATGAGTTCATTGGTCACTGTCATCTTAATCAAGTGCTTAATCAAATCAGTGGATAATGTATGTTACTATAAACCTGACTGTATAAAACAGATGACTGCCTTCCAAACCGCATGAATAAGTCCTTTCAAATTTATGTAGATGTAAAGACTGATGGCCTGCAGATGGCAGAAATGCAAAAAAATAACTTCAGTGTGTATAATTTCACCTGCATATGTTAATTTTGAAGTTGCAGTAATATTAAATGTTATGACTATAATATATAATAGTATGCTGCAATTGCGACACATGAGCTGCTGCATTCTTTACCTTTTGGAATGCACTGCTAAATGATTTTTAAATGTTCAGCTACAAACTTGGTTGCTCACACTGAGGGATGAATGTAGGCTGAGGGTGTTTGTGAATAGGGTGTTGACAAGAATATTTGGACCTAAGAGGGACGAGGTAACAAGGAAGTGGAGAAAACTACATAGTGAGGAGCTTAATGAACTGTACTGCTCACCCAATATTGTTCGGGTGATAAAACTAGGAAGAATGAGATGGGCAGGACATGTAGCACATATGGGGGGAGAGGAGAGGGTTTTGGTGGGGAATCTGAGGGAAAGAGACCACTTGGAAGACCCAAGCATAGATGGGAGGATAATATAAAGATATATCTTCAGGAAGTGGGATGTGGGGGTATGTACTGGATTGAACTGGCTCAGGATAGGGACAGGTAGTGGGCACTTGTGAATGTGGTAATGGACCTTTGGGTTCCATAAAATGCGGGGAATTTCTTGATTAGCTAAGAACCGGTTAGCTTCTTAAGGATTCTGCTCCACGGAGTAAGTAAGCAAGCCATAAACAGATAAGGAAGTGCATACTGGAAGTGAACTCGCCACTGCTTTTTAAATATCTTCATGACAGTACTGTGACAGGCCTGTATAAGTAAGAGCATATATTACCTATGATACCATCTGTGCTTACAAGCAGCAGTAAGTTTTAATATACACAACAATGTAGTTGTGGCAAAAACTGGGCATACACAAGAAGAACGAAGTACGTTACAGTGGACAAGCAACAGCAGGATTAAAACTTACAGTTATCAGGGGATAAAGTCATTGACTGGGTTCCAAGTGTGACATGGATTGAATAGATTTGTGATTATTATGAGTGTTCATTGTATCAGAACAGTCAAAACACACACACAAATCCCTTACAGTTCTAATGCAGGGAACTTGGCCTGTTTGGGTTCTTGAATGTCCACCAGAAAATACAGTACTCCAGCAACACCTGTTGAAGAAGATGAAGAAAGCCGTGCATTTCCTCCCATACATTATGTAGTAAGGAAAACAATTACTTTAATCTTAAACAAGCACACCCATAAACATGAGCCTTATTCCTGAGACAGTCATGAACAGGTACATTCAAAAGAAGTCACGACCTCTTGTCAGTACATGAATTGTGTACTAACCATTGAAGTAATGTATTTGTCCAAGTGTAAGACAGCCCCTTTCCACAATCTAGTGCTTTCAGGAAAATATCTAAAGAGAATGCGTTTGAACTTTGTGCACAATTATAAGGTGAACTCCCCTCCCCCAAGAAGATAATGACTTATGGAAAAATACTCATCATACATTCAGAATTAAGGTAAATAGACTCTCTCATACCTTCAAACAATGATAAGGGTCTGTCTGGAGTACGATACTGATGTTTCCCATAACTCATGCACCATTCAGCAAATTTACAGGCTCGGTGAAGATGTTTGAGGTCCTGCGGACACAAGAATTAATGTAATGCCCATTTTCACAGTTACATAATATACACATATGGTACATGGCAGGACAAACTTAACCCTACAATGATGGGCTCAACTCAGAGGGAAAATTGGGAACACTCTTGGCTTACCCCAGTTAGCTGATACAGAACAAGGAATGTGTATGCATTTCCAGCTACACCATGACAAATGCTGTAACCCTTTGTCAGCAACCCTCTCTTCCATACAACATCACCACACTGCAGTGCTGTTTGGAGATAGCCATCATGACCAAATACCTGTAGGAAGAGGAAGAAAAATGCATACATTAGAAAGTCATGCTTGTCACACTAACTAGAACCATACAGACTAGTGCCGATTCACCAGTCCTTGCCATGCACAGAAAGGTTTGGGAAGCCATGATAGAGGAAATGAATACAACCTGGCAAAACCATTTTATATATGCTTATTCTAAAATATTTAATACTACAGTGGCCTGCAATAGTGAAAATGCACAGCTTTTATGTCAACATTTTTATTCTTCATCATATCAAAGTGATATTTATTTTAAATAGTGATACTTCAAATGTCTCCAAATATTAGATGTTGAGAAGTTCTTACAGTCATATATACATCCTCCTGTACAGGTTGTGTTTGAAATAACATTAATTTTCTGGCATACTTTCCTTATAAGCTTGGGCAAATAGAAATACAATCCCTGGAGCTCCATGACACCACTGCACCAGTTTGTCTGAGTTGTTGCCCAGGGATGAAGGGAAGTTACCAGTAGGGAAGTGAATTCCTTGCAAGTAGTCAATTGTTGGGCGAACCAACTTATTAAGCTCCGAATCGGCCATGTAGTCCTTAGCCTGCATGAAGTAAATATGTATTAGTATGGGCTGACCAGACATTGACTTCAGCACAACCTGTTTTCTCTACTACTACTGCTACTACCACTACTATCACTGCTGGTACTACTGCTACTACTACAACCACTACCACTACTACTACTACTACTACTTTTGCCAATAACAACAACAACAACAGGAAAACTGTTGTTGAGGAGAGCCCTCTTATAACTTGTTTGCTCTGATTAGCCTCACATTTTCCCCATTGCAATACATGTTGTGTATGCCACTTGATGTCTGTTCAAATGACAAAGGGATTCAGTGTAAGACTGGTACTCTATGGCTTACTGAACTGGTATGGTGAATGTGCTGCAGTGCTACGACATACTGTACAGACCACAAGTTAGGAATAAGCAATAAAATTTTGGAACATCTCTCATATCTGGTCACCATGATTTGAGACTTTGCTTGGAATGCACACAATGGCTGAAGGTTAAATTTACATTGGAAGGCAAACTCATATTTGAAGAGGCAAGAATCTGGGAAAGTGTATCATTAATGAAAGTTATCACCATTTTCCAAGTAAACTGTTCAAGCTACATTTGAGGTTACCACAGTAGTGAACATGTGATGTCATGCAGATTGGGAGATACCACTGACATATAAGAACCTGGTATTTCCATCTACAGGACAAGAGAGTGAAGACGCACCCATATGCTAAACTATGTAGGTGCACATCCCAAATGAACCCACCTTCAAATTGTCTGAGGTACACTGAAATATGTGACAAGAGAATTCCATCCTAAATTTAATCTTGTAACTACCTGGTTACACAACATAATGGTAATTGCAATACAGTACATTAGATGTACTTTGGTTTAAAATGACATGTAAGAGATGTTTCTCTCCTTTCTTTACCTGAAGTAACATGTAGAGGATTCCTGCTATTCCATGTGCACCTCCCAGATAATATTTTCCGTGCCACATGTACATGAGGGGAACATGCCTACCCTCTTTCTTGGCAAGATTCTGACCTGAGTGGAGAACTGCAGACACCACCTGCAGTAGCAAGTAGAGCAGGCATATCAGCAGAGCACAGCAAGCTATAAGACCTGAGGTTGCACCACACACTTTTACAAATATATAGGTATAATTCTACAAAAATGTCATGATACTATAAATCACATGATAATTTTTGGATTTAAATCTGAATTTAAAAGAAAACATAAATTAGATTATCCGTTTGTGTACTACCTACTACCTCACATCTTATCATATTTTCCGGAAATGTGGCACATTTATTTCTACCTAGCTTATTAATATAAGGTTTAAAATTTGTGTTGATATCACTTTTATTATTAATGACAAATGTGTATCTGTTAATTGTGATCTTTCAATGTTCTTGTTTTGTTTCATAAGTGGAAATAAGTGTTCACATAAATATGTAGCTACTACAAAACACTGCACATATTTGGCAAACAAAATGAACATCAGTGTAAATGATAAGAGAGAGAGAGAGGGGGGGAACTGCACAGAGTTTTGCTCCACTCTATGATAACTGAGCCTATGATCTTACTGAACTGCATGTTTCTGATTATAAACTGTGATCTTCGACCAGTATTAATAGTTGGTTTTGAAATGTTCTGCACACTGCTGGATGAATTTATACAGGCTGCCAGTGTGACATGCCTCAAGTAAAGCATTCCTGCCAAAGCCAACAACAGCACCCCCATAATACATAAAATGCACAAATAGCACTATTCTCTTTTCGTACCCACCAACCAAGACGAATCAAATGAAGAGACTTCCGACCTTCACTGTCCATCCTACCATTCAACTGTATATAGTTTCAGCTATAGGCATCTTTAAATAAACCACAGAGAAAAAACTTTTCATGATGAGCAAGATCAGGAGAAATATGCAGTTGTCATGGCAGACTTAGTGGGAATTCATATCTTCCAGGATGTGATGGTGTGTAGGTGGTTGAACAGTTCCTGACTATTTTGAAGAGAGTAGAGCCTTAATCTTCTGGGTCAAGCAGTCTTCATCAAAATGTCAGAAACTACTCACCCAGTGACACAACTGTATCCCAGAAGACTTGCATTGTGGTAGCACAACATGACTTGACACCCATTACATACAGTTATATTTGACAAGCCACTATCCTATTGCCACCATCCTCGGGGAACACTGAAGATGGTGGCAGAAGGTTCCCTAAAACGTTTGGGCCAATCTGCTGAGCTACACACAGTCACATCCTAGCACCCACTGCTGTCAGAACTCAACTCTCAAGAAATTTAAAAATGGTGGTGTCTTGACATTAATGTAACAAGAAGGCTGCATGCCATTTGTTTAAATGTCCTCTTAATTAAATGCAGCAGTTATTCTTTGATGTATTCTCACTTTAATTTGATTACTGATGTAATACGGTAGGGGTGGCCTCAGCGCAGCTTGTTCAAGTCACTGGTGTGCCTCGTGCAAGTTGCCGTATAAAATAATTGTCTAGTAATTTAAATGCCATTGTAATTGTAGTTGTTCATTTTCATCCCTCAGGACAAGATGTGTACAGGATACATCACCACAGTCTCATTCAAACAACTGTGCATATGAATCATACTTGTCACAAACATATCATTTTACAGATTCAACATTTTACACAATAAAACCAATAAATGCACTAATGTTAAAATTATATTTTTTACACACAAGATGTCAGAACTCTGACACGTTTCAATCTATCATGGTTATCTTCAAACTTTTCTATGATTTTCAAATAAGACATGCCACCTCACGATGTAATGTACAGCCACTTCAAACTCACTCATCCAGTCCACTTCAGTACCATATAGGCTAACAAAACGTAAACCTGCAATCCTCCTGATATAAACCACATGCATACGTTGGTTTGATTGGGTGAATTGTTTATTAATGTAAAGCCATGGATAACTTCAAGAAATATTCAAAATGTTAACAATTCACAGATTTACAAACAGTCCATTCCTTACAGTAAGTCCCATATCGTATAAAATTTTGAAGCATCTCTCACCTGTTGCATGGTTTTGGAATCCATGGTGTTTTGTCCAAGGCATTTGTTTAAGTACAAAAGAGCAAACAAATACCCCGTTCGTCCATATAATATCTCATCAGGAAGATCTGATCTCCGATCTAACACCTGTGATAACATCTTCTTCAGCCTAAAAAAATGTAATACTGAAATGAAATGGAAAATAAAAAAATTGTGTTCCAAATTCCATCCAAAGGTAAAAGGAATATTATGTGACACAAACAACTCAGAATAATGCAAACAGTAATTTATATAGTATATTTTAGACAAAACAAAAGCAAAATGTAAAATAGATATAAAAAGTCTGAGAAGTACTGATGGAAAAAATCAGAAATGAATTTATGAAGTTGGAGTTCAAAATACTTTAATACATTACAAAAACACTACAGTTATTTGGTTAAGAAACAGATAACTAATACAGCAAGAATACCAAGAAAGGCATTATAATTTAAATTTAGAGGAAAGAGGCCTGCCAGGTACTGGATATATATTAAAAACAGAAGAATGACTGTGGAAATACAGCACAGATTGAAAACTCCCCATCAAACCCTATAAATGGACCTAATGCACACAAGGAATGGTGGTGCAGCAGTAAAGAGAAGTACATGAAACAGCTGTCTTCTATTCTATGGTGTATCCCTCAAATAGTTAAGGATAGGAATATGCTGCCCCCTACTTCAGGATGACTGAATTTGGTTAAGGTGGCTACAGAAGTGACTAGAGATAGAAAATCTCTTGATTTGGTTAGGAAGGCTACAGTGACTGTGGCCAACCTAAACAACACAAGATGAAGAGGGGGCTGATCAATTCCTACCACCTTGGCACAAAATGTAAATCCTTTGAACCTGATGCAGTTCTGACTGGATACATCATCCACAGAGTAAAAGAAGTGTCTATTTAAGTATTTTCTTAATGCTACTCTAAATTTTGCCTTGTCATTCTTGAGGACTGTCACACTGTGTGGCAAACAGTTGATAATTTTGATGCCTATAAAATGTACTTCTATGAGCACAAGATAGGCTGGCATTTGGTGTGTGAAGATGGTGCTGTTCCTTGTATTATTGTTGTGTTTGGGTGAATCTGTTTGAAAATTTACTTAATTATTGACATTTAAGTTTATTAATGAATCTTATATATTGCCATGGAGCAGGTGGTATCTAATTGTTTAACAGATTTCTTCATGAGGTTCTTGGCTGTGCACCAGCCATAATTCTGTCGATTTTCTTTTGTAAAGTGAAAATCTTCCCACTGTTGGAAGAGTTACCCCATAAAATTATCCACATTTTATAATGGAATGAAAGTGTGCACAGTAAATTGCTTGGAGAGTGTTAATGTTACTGATATAAACCACTGACGTCATGGCGTAACATGCACCTCTTAACTTGGAAACCATTTGTTCAAAATGGTTCTTCCAATTTTTAGTTGCTTATCAATTTGTAACCCAAAAAATTTGTATTTACTGTCTCTTCTATACATCTATCTTTATAACTGATATGTAATGTAGAATGTGATGAATTCTTTGTTATGAATCTATTCTATCATCTTATCTAAATTTAAAACTAATTTATTAGCAGCAAACCATTCAATAATATGAGGGAGAACTGGATTTAACACTGAACAGAAATCTTCGAAATTTACTAGTGTCATTGGCAAATAATATTGGTTATGATACAGAATTTATTCTCAGGGAAAAGTCGTTTATGCATACTATGAACAACAGAGGCCTTAGAATTGTTCCTTGGAGAACTCCACGTTTCAATGTACCCCAGTCAGAAAAAAAAAATGAGCCGTGTTAGGTGAATTTACTTCAACTTTCTGCCTTCTATTAGTGCACAAGGACCTGAACCAATCTCCAGATACTCCTTTAATTCCATATAAATGCAATTCTGCTAACAATGTTTCATGATTCACACAATCAAAAGCATTTGCCAAATCACAGAAAATTCCAACACATTTTTTGATTATTACATTTAAGTACACTATCTGTTAGTCTGAAGGCAGCATTTTCAGTTGATACTCCTTTCTAAAACCATACTGTTCTGTGACCAGTATGTTGTTAGCATGCAGATGATGGCTTAATTTACTGTGCATAGCTTCTTCTTTGTCAGTAGGGCCCGTGGCCAATACCACGGATGTACCGCAGCCTGTAGGCTTATTGTACTCACTCTATCCCCCCCACACGTTTAGACGTTCCCATGTTCGCCGGCAGGTGCCCCATGCCCCCCAGTGACGCGAGATATCCTAGTAGCGAAAGGGGGAACTAAGTGGGCGAGAATTAACCAGTAATTTTGTCTGAGATTGTGACTTCCACGTCAATTCAGGGATCTTTTACATGCCGCAAATCTATGACATGGGACCCACGCCTTTACTTCCCTTCCGAAGGAAGGCATGCTGAGGATTTTTTCGCCCTGAAAAATCCTGACAGCTTCGGCTGGGTCTGAACCCACGAACTTGGGTACTTAAAGGCAGCACACTACCTCTAGACCACCGAAGCCACTGTGCATAGCTTTCTTGAATACCTTAGAAAAAACAGTTAATAAGGAAAAAGGCCTGTAATTTGTCATCCTAATTTTGTCTTCTTTCTTGTAAAGTGGTTTAACTACTGCAATTTTAAGATGGTCAGGAAAAACACCTGTATATAGCGAGTGATGGTAAATGAAGCTTAATGGGTGATTCATGAGAGATGCACAAGTTTTTAATATTATACTTGTTATATCATCATAACCTGATGATCTCTTTGGTTTTACAGAACATTTTATACTTTTATCTCAGCATCAGTGATTGGGATTATTTTTATGCTGGCAAGTTTCCATGAAATGAATCTTTTAGAACTGATATAGTACCTCCTTTTGCTACTTGTTGAATGTTTAATTTTTCAGTAACTGTCCTACTGAAGGCAGAGGATGAGACATCATATCCAGTGTTGGACTTGTTTAGATAAACACCTGCTACCCAAGATTATATTTTCTGGGATGTGGTATCACGTTTGGTTGACGTGTAGAGGTATTTCAGATACACCAGCCTTTTCCATCATCAATGTAAAAGAAGTACCATTCCTTGGGAACATTGATACCTATTTATGTAAATACATGTTATCACATCCAATAGGACCATAGTCATGATACGCACCAATATAAAAGCCTAAATGTTTGCCCATTTCGATACGGACCTGGATACCATGAGATGCTGACAGGGTTTTCTTCAGTAATCTGCAGTACACTGAACAAATAACAAGTGGCTGATTCTATAGCTGTACATTCTAAGGGCTATCAAAACAAGGAGGCAAGTTTCTTCAGCATGGCACTCAACATCAGACAAAATTATGCTGTATGAGAAACGAGAAGCTCATGTGGGATAATACACCATGTAGTTTTGTAGACAGACACTAGTTTTTTAGAAAAAACTGTGCCTTCATTTCCAAAACAGAAGGAGTCTCTTATGCTGAAGACGGAGGCCAGAAGTTCCTCTGAAATGTTGGTACATACTTTAATGGCATTACATTCTGTATGATCATAATCTCAGAATATTGTAATTCTACCAAATGCTAATTGGAGAAAACCCACAAAAAATGAGAAAAATATCTTGGACAGAGAGCTTCCAAGTTTCTTAAAAAAATCACTCAAATATGAATTAAACATTTTAAAAATTACTTCTTAAATATGCTCAATTTCAATCAAGAAATGTATGGAATAGGCCACCTTATGGTCAAACAACATGTAACAGCATGCAGTGTACCTGTCAATGCAATCCTTTGACTTGGCCTCTGCACCCTGTGCATGAAACAGCATAGCACCAATGGTCAGAGGACCTGCATCTCCATTCAGGTAACTTACACGATGATTCTTGAGCTTCGAAAGTGCTTTCTCTGTCATTTTCAATGCCCTCTGCAATACAAGAGTTCATGTAACCACTACTTCCACACCCATTATTGCCAATTTTATATTACTATATATATTATGATCTTACTTCTGCATATGAGGTGCTGTTCAATTTTCTGCTTATCAGAAAGTACAGCAAAGCTATTCCAGATGTTCCAGTATAGACTGAATAATCATGACTGTCACTTTCATGTAGTCTCTTATCAAGTTCTGAACACATTTTATTTACAGCAGACTGCAATCTCTCTTGAAACTCTGGATGTATCTGTGGAAAAACCATATATGTGAATACACAACCTAACACCTACTTCAAATGGACATGCATCCTTGTTTTGTAACAAGCTGTTTAGGTGTTATCATTCTTTTATACTGAATCATGATGTGCAATATGCTTCTTCATGTCCCATCACCACATATTCCAGGGCATTTTCTGATCCCACAAAAGCACATGTTCTTAGACCACCCTCAGGGAACCTGAATAACAATATTCACTTCATAAAATTCCTTATAACATTCAATTTCATGTTTCCTGCAAGTAGTGACACCCAAGAATGTTGTGGTAACAACACATTACACATAATATTAACACAGTCTATAAATATAATAGCAACTTCAATTTGCATTTTTTTTTTAAGCTCATGGTTCCATGCGTCATAATTCAATGTTAATAAAAATCCAACCAGATGCAACAGTAAGCAGATATTTATTTACTGCAAAGTCACTCTACATGTTTCGGGTGTCACTGCACCCATCATTAGGAGTACTAAAAACTGTAACTGCAGCCTCCGATACAGGTCATAATGTAAAATACAAAGATAAACTGGAATGAACTAACAGTGTGTGTTGGCTTGTTAACTTCTGATAGTAATGGGTGGTGGTACATTAACATATATACAAAAGTCTAGGTATATAATATCATAGAAGTTTATAAGTTAAAAACTCTTTGGATAATAAATATGAATAGTTAAAAGCATAATAGGAAGATGCAATGGATGGAGTTAGTTAAAGTACTCACATACTGGTACCGCTACTTCCCTCCGTGGTCTGATCAGGACTGGTTTGTGCGAGTCATGTGGTAGGTATTGATCGGCTGAGCATAGGTAGTTACGTAAGGTTCCAACGTGGCTAGGTCAGGACTGGTTTGTGCGGATCGTGTGGTAAGTGCGGTTGTGGGCAGGTGGATATGTAAGGCTGTAGTTGGTAGCTAACAGAAATAGTGGGTTTTGTTTGCCACAGTTTTGATGGAAAGTACTCCTGATGATGGGTGCTGTGACACCCAAAACATGTAGAGTGACTTTGCAGTACATAAATATCTCCATACTGTTGCATCTGGTTGGATTTTTATTAACATTCAATTTGCATTTAACACAAAATGCCACTGAGACTTCTTACAGATACTGGGATGGTATTATAAATACATAACATTTCTCTGGACACATTCTGTAATGATTTCATGTGCATGCATCTCTTGACACGGTGTGTACAATTCTTGTTAATCTCAAAGCATATATCCCCAATTAAAAAAAAAATGAATTTTACAACAATCACATCAGCAGTAACGATGAATATACAGGCAATCACTATAAAAAATAATGTGAAAAGCATCACGTACATGAGTGCCGCTTCTATTTTAATTAGAAGAAACACTTATGTAATATATTTCAGATTAAACTACATGAGGAATGTGTAAGTCAGACTTTGTGAAGCACTGCCATAGATCATAACGAATTCTCTGGAGTCTATTTCTTAACTAAAAAATAATTGTCTGTAGCAGAAATCAAATAGTACACTTCCCTCTAATACCCTAGAATAATTTCCATTTTAATTAATAATATTACTAAAGGCACTGCGAAAGCAACTGTCTTGTGACTTCCGGTTTGGAAATAAAGTAATTAACTAATCTAGCAATCGTGAGCACATGCAGGACCAATACAACAAAAAGGTCATTCAATATAGCACAGTACGGCGTATCTTTCTTCAGTTACACGTCCCATTCTTGACTATAAACTGAACCTTCGTTAAATTTACACACGAACCTTTCCATCTTGAATATTAACATTACTGTTCTCTCTATGAAGAACAAAATCGTCGTACGGATTATCAAATTCTCTTTTATCTTCCATGTATTAATTAAACTACAATAACGAAACAAACTACAAAGTTAATACTTTCACTCCCTCCTCCACCCCGACATTCGTACAAGAATACACACACACGTTCGCCCACAAACAAACATGAATCCACTACATCACAGATTACTCCTTAGATGATCTGCGCATGGATTAGAGATGACCAGAGTCCGTGTCTGCATCGGTGTGGGATGTTACCAAATGGTGCGCATCGTGGTGGTGACCACAATACCTGTCCGAAATATTTCCTAGAAGTAGTGGCTGCGTGGTGGGAGAGTGATGTTTGTTGCTAAGCAACCGTCGTAGAATCCTGACCTTCATATCGACTTCCAGCTTATATTAGAATGGTTACATAATCAACTTAATGTTAGCGAACTACTTTTGCATATACCTACTATAAACCGAACAGAATAAAATAAAGATTGGATTGCCCTGGTCTGCAGTGTGTGTCACTGTTGCAGATCTGAATTTGCCTGTTGCACTGTTGCTTCAGCTCCACTGAAATCGAGCTATATGTTGTACAACTGCACCGTGTATTTTCCATGAAAGTGACTATGCCTGATGTAAATCGGACCACACAGACAAGCACGAAATGGTAGAGACAGCAGATTAGTTGAGTTGCATTTTATTAACATAGATAGATGACAATAGTAAGTGGCAGAATTCTTGGACTGTTTTGAAGATGCGGACAGCAGATTCATATATAGGTACCAAGATTTTAGTGTGTAGATTTCCACATTGCAGAGGATTGCCATACAGGTAAGGAAGCCAACAAGACTTGAGCTTCACTGATGATGGAGGCAAAACGTTCATCCAAAAAAGTGGCACCGACATATGAAACTACATGTCGTCCAACCAGAGATCTTGAATCTTCTTCAGCATCACTGTGAGTATCCCAGATCTTGCCCACATTACATTCTCTGAACCATGCTTCGTGATACACATATGTGAGAATGACCAACAAGATGCACACTTCATGTTAGTGGCTGGACACCCCATGGATGCATGGTAAAATACTATATGCTGCATGTACAGAAATAACCTCCTGGTGATGAACATTTATTTGTTCAAAACATGTAGAGGACAGTTTAATTGGAATTAATTAATAAGGAGAAGTGTGCATCTTATTGGTCATTCTCACATACCTAACAGTTTCTTTTCTTCAATTTGGATGGACTATTTGAGGAATAAGGATACTCAACAGCCAGGAACAGAGAAAGAAATAATATGAAGAAGGATAACATTACTGTTCATAGCAATTCATGCTCTTGTTAGAATTTTATAAAATATATTACACTGTTCATTCATAAAATTATTTAAGAAAACAAACAAATCAATAATTACTTGCTATACACAGATTTTGTACAGGTGCTAATGTCACTTACATTGTACAACTATTGATACATACTCTGAACAAAAAGAAGTTAATACAAGACCTGAAATGCAGTGAATGTTCTCATTTAATAGCACGTACATCCTACTATCTGTCAGCAATAACTGAATATTGGCACTACTTGGAACTTCACACTACCATGTGTATTTGCTGATGTAGCTTCATCTATGCACAGTAGTTCGCTTTACATATGTTCAATTGTGAATGTGCACATCTAGTAAGAAAATGTACAGTAAACAAGTGAACACAGTGACGAGCCTAAAAATTGCAATAAATAATGAAGACGGTGGGAGAATCATGTAGCAAACATAAAATTTGTGCCAAAAGAACACAAACGGGAGCACACTTTATCACTTGGAGGCCAGTGAAGACAGAAGTACATAGAGAGCATACCCACACACTCGCAGACTCACACACATGCAAGTTACTTAGTCATATGACATCACATTATTAGCTCAAGACACAAACTGCCAAGTCTGGCATTTACATATACAACTTGATAGCAAATAACAAGCTACTTATTGGGAGACTTGGTTCTTTAAATCAACCAACTTGACCAAACCACTCAGCACTTTAGAAGTGCAGCTGGACAACAATACATCAATCATTTCAATCTTAAGCAAAAATATTTAACACAAACAAAGACACAATGCAAACCTTCATACCAGTGTTCCTTTCTAATCTGCTCAAACAACACAAAGCTTCTCAAAGCTTCCTACCTACGTTTCTATCTCCAAGAGAATGCCATGCCCATGACATTTAATGCCAAAGCTTTAGAAACAACATATGTCCATCCATTAACACAAATGATGGGAAACATTTTCAAACATATGTGCCAATTTACTAAACCTATCACATACTGATCATAATCCTCCACTCTGTCTGCAGAGCTGTGGTCTTGGCATGATATGTTTCAACTTACACCTATTCCCTGGAATTAACCATCCACACCCTTTTTCCAGCAATGCAAACTTTCAAAAACATCCAAGAAAACAAAAACCAATTCTCTAACCTTCTTAGTTTACAGAAGGAACTGATTTATTTATAAGCTGAAATATATGCTTCATCTTCCAAACTGTAACTGACAGTTCCTATGGCAATATATATAAGTTTCGAGGTGGGTAATCAGTAACTTGCTAGGTCAAAATGTAAAATAGCAAATGCTTGTTCTGGTCAAATAGAGCATAAACAGAAAAAAACTTAACCTGGTTCTGCTCCACCAAGTTACTTTACTAATTTAAAACACAAGCATCCTACACTTGTTAACCAGAGAGGCTACAATTGTCCTACATGTTGCTGATATACTTGACGCAGTGATTCATGAGGCAACTGTGTTCTAGATACTGGGTGAAAGAAGAGTAACGACTGAGCTGCACAATACTAAAATGGTGCACTGTGCTTGACACAAAGTTACCTCTGTCACAACAATACCTTATCAGACATCAGGATAATTGAGAGTAAAATGAAATAAAAAATACCACACACTAAAATCAATAAATTAACACGGATTCAAACTGTCCCCTGCCAACCCATGTCTGAGGTATTGAATCTTCTGAACCTATAATTAAAGTATTTCTATTTTAAGTTCCAAAATAAATATACAGTTTCATGACTAAAAGTGTCATTCACATGTCTATGTGCACTGATTTTTAAGAGGTTACCATTCATATAACAAAAAATGTAACTTATCTTACAAGCTTGCTTTGGGAAGAGTTACCAAATGCTTCTGGACAGAGAAAAGTTGCAGTTGCCACCACTCTATTTGTTGCCTGCCCATCCAGCACCTTCATACACAGACATCATGTTGCCCATCATATCCAAACATTGTAGAGCACAGCGCAATATATCAGAGACTGAACACTGTTTAAGTAATTACAGCCAAGACTACTTCTTAGTTGGAGTTCCTCTCTGTGTCAGTACCTCAAATCTCTTGAAAGTGTGGTTGATAAACATCCAATCCTTATAGATCATTTCTCCATCCTGGGGCAGTGGTGCAGCAGCTGTAACATTAGAGTTATACAAATGTAGCCACACAGTAATATTTACACATTTTCAAGTCAGCTTTCAATTCCCAAATCAGTGACTGTTATAGATAAATAAAATCTGCAGTTTACATACTGTAAGAAGTACTGCAAAATGTATGGCAGTCACAGGCACACTCCACTGAAGACCATGCTAAGTACAATGGTGAGAATTTGCAGTGTCTTGCTACAACTACACTCAAGCTTACTCTTTGTATACATCTGGCTGTTAAGCTCTAGAAATATCTTATGTTCACTTTTCAGCACGGAACAATACACAATATATACTTTTTACATCCAATTATAGGACATCTTGTCAGTAGAGACCATGTGTAAATAAAATATTGTAACTTAGTTTTCCTAAAGATGGGTTACAGTTATACTTTGAATGAAACGTCTGTATTACTACACTTATGTATTTCAAGTTTGACATCAGAGAAGTCATCAAAATTAGATGTATCATCAATAGAGCGCACTTCAACAGGGATGGCAGCTGGGCGTTCACGTATGTGGTCACAGTACACGCCACGAAAAAAAGGTGCAAGTTTTAATTCATCCATGCCTCTTTGTGAACCTAAGCGCCACTCTGCCTCGCAACAAAATCGTACTATTGTTTCCTTTGCCTCCTCTGAGATTGGAACCTCCAGTGGGAACGTCGTCTCTCGCCAATTCATTACTTTATGATACGTTTCTTGGGGATTCTCGCTGCAAAATGGAGGATATCCTGCAGAAAGAAAATACAGTGTTTCAACACATCTCACTCACTGCCATATCACAGCATCAATATATTTTGCACAAATATAGACGAGATCTGAGGTTTTCAACAACAGTGAATACTGCGAATCTGATCTGTGTTACCATACCACTTCACTATTTTTATGGAATACTTAATGACACTTTCAACGACCTCTTTCAGCAATCCCTGTACAGGCCCTGAGAGTTTCAGGAGAATGAGGCTTCCACACTTCAAGACAATCAGCACGTGCAGGTGGGTAGGTTGTCAACCCTAAATGCCAGCCGCCTTTACCCGTCAGGAAATATTCCTGGTATTCATTTATGTTAGAGGCTGAGTAGACCCCAGGACCACTGTGCAGCTGGAAGGTTTGCATCACTGAAACATTCCAGTAACACCACTGAGAATCTAACCGTCACAGTGCCTCAACCAACTGTGCCACTTTGTGCCTTTCAACAGCATTAAATAACAGAATTACTGAATAATCAACTGGAAGAGACCCAGAAGAAAGCACCTGCAGCCTAATTTGAGGTACTATGCTGCCATTTGTTTGGAAGAATTTACACGTAAGTCAGTATAACCAGTCTTAAGACCAAGATTTCAACCTAGGAAATGGGGGTGTCAACCATTCAATCTTCATACTCAGGAAAACCTTGAAGTTTTGCACATTATTATCCTTCTGCAGTCACACCCCAGAAACATTATAATCTTACTCTGCACAGAGAGATTATAATAAAATTATTATAAATATAAAATATAAACACAGTGAATTCATCATGTACAGTTCAAAGTCAACAAGACTTCTTGTTCTTCCCAAATTTATTTGCTCTTACAGATGCAATGTGGGGAAAAGGGAGGGGAAGTATTAGTTAATTACATGGCATGTTACATATTTACATATGTCGTCATCCTACCAAAGACATTCACGTCCCATATATGGTGTTTTGCGCATGAGATAAAAAAAGTGTGACATCTAGAGTGAATGCAACACCTTTCTGTCCATATGTTTGTCTGTAATAATTTCTACGTGTCTGCTGTCAGGGTAACAGATTCTAATGGAATGTTTTAAGATGCTCCCCTAACGGTAACATACAAAGCACCCCCACACCACTCAAAAATCAATGCAGACACTTCAGTGGAATAAACTACATTACATTATTATATGGTGTGGCTCTTTTAAGAGAACTCTGTAACTGCAAATGTGGCTACTATTTTGGCTACTGTCCAACATATTAAGTTTTTCAAAGACACAACGTTTGAGAAAGTGGATCTGTTTTTTAACATCAGGTGTAATAAGAGAAAGGCTCTACTCAGCTGGATCCAGCTAAGTGGACACTTCCATTCATTTATTGTACATTCGTTTATTCTTCCATCAATTAATTGATCCATTATACCTACTGACGGAAAGAGTTCCACTTTCCAAAATCATATGTTGGAAACACTTTATATGATGTGCAACATCCAAAATAATAGTCAAGTTTATTTTAACACATTAATGAAAAAACATTC
>Ga0209755_10003455_pt1 | contig 19805 bp, 9 predicted proteins | sample TergutCo191P1_FD_187301 | JGI IMG/M metagenome (GOLD analysis project Ga0209755, IMG submission 187301) | Cornitermes sp. P1 segment gut microbial communities from Petit-Saut dam, French Guiana - Co191P1 (SPAdes) (version 2) | ecosystem: Host-associated > Arthropoda: Insects > Digestive system >...
TATAACATCACGCAGTCGTCAGCTCCTGATGATGGGCACATGGTTGCCTGAAACATGTTGAGCAACTATTAGAAGAGAAATAAAGAATACAAAAAGTGACATCTAGTTGGTTTTTCTTATCCACACTTTAATATGCATGTCCAGCTTGGTGATCTTACAGCTTACCATGCAGACATCTTTGACCTTCCAAATCCAGAAGACAGTCTCTGTTGACATTTTCACAAGTGCCTCACATTCTGTACATTCTTGACTATTACATTTATAAATATGTTTAAATTTTGTTGTGTTTTGTTATCAGCTGTCAAATTGTCAAAGTATGAATGAACTTTCATTCCTCTATGGCATGTTGCACGAACTCAAGGCATCTCCACTGCACAATGCTGTTTCAAGTTTTAGTATAAATAAGGTATTAGACAGAAGTCTACAAACTTGCAGGTTTAGTGCTAACAGACATGTAAAGTCAGTGCTGCACTTCCACAATGAACCATGTTCAGCAAGCTTAATTTTTAGCCACAACAAAAATGAACTTACAAACAAACAAAAAATCCACCTTGCCGAACTGTGAGTGCTTGCTAAGAATGACAGATGTTTAATAAGTGAATAAAAGAATGTTCAGAGAACTAACAAAAATTTAAATATTTTGAATGTGTTTTACCTGTTGTACACAATTTTTCTCCATTTTTTACATTTAAAATGGCAGGCTGATAAATAATTTTATTTTTTAATAATTGGATTCCCTGCGGTAACAAGTGTTCTTGCACAACTTGAAAATGGCATGAAGGTCATCTAGTGAACATTTAAGTGGGGGTTCAGGTTGAAGTCTGTAGTTTACATTCTTTTGTGATGTTATTAATACGTAAATTCCCATGATCCTCACTGAAACATTCGGTATTTATTACCAAGAGTAGAATATACCAACTGTTATTGAATTTCTCTTCTCTACTAATTTTATTTTCTTGTTTGTGTGTCTTAAAGTAAGTTCCATAAAACAAAATCTGACAGTACAATAAACTATGTACAGGCATAGGAGGTAGCTGTGAAGGATAAACCAGTAGCAGTTCCTCTTTGTATTTTTCATTTATTTACTTTGTGACACTTCACCAACTGGCGTAGTGTCCGAGTTATCACTGATAATACATTCAGATATTCCTAGCAAGGATAAAAATTGTTCATTTTCCTACTTTGTCCAGATTGACTGCCCAGCCTTACTGAATAATTATTGGAGAGTGTTTTTCTGAGATTAACCTTGAAACACATGGGTTGGCATTTAAATTTATTTGCATGGTTTAAAAAAAAACAACAGAAAAGGATAGTGTTATGAAATAATGGCATTTTGTGAAAAATAAAACAGTAATTATGCAGCATGACCCAAAAATCAGTAAATTTCCTTGTTACCTAAGTATATAAAATGAATTTCTAGGGATGTATTTAACATTCATTCGCATATGCAACTGTAGGTCATTTAAAGGTTAAACCAGCCAGAGCATAAACCCTACAGTTTTCCTTCATGTAGTATAAAAACTAAGTCTGTGTTGCTCTACCTCCACCCCTCCACCAGTATGTGTTCATGGTCTTCTGCTTACAAGCAAGAACAAATGTTTCTTTGGTCTGCTACATACAAGTGAGAAAGGTATTTTTGCTAAGCAGGTTTCGCCATCAATGAGATTAAATCAGTGTGAAGGCGTTGATGTAAAGTTATTTACCATTTTCCTGGCTCTATAGAGGGGACCAAACATCATTGAACATTGTTCAGTGTGACAGAGCAGTTATTTGGCAGACTGTTAACTTCCAGCTTTGAGGGTGAATACTTTTTGTTATTAAAAACTATGATATATTGTACATAATATTAGTTATATATATATTCCAACTTTCGGAGAGTAACATTTAACTATTTTCTGACTGATTAAAGGAAAGTACAATTGGAATGTTGTATTATGTCTTGTTGCTAAGTATTGTGTACATAGAACAACTATCTAGTCAAGTATCAAGTTCCAGAACAAAGTGTTTTGAAGTGTTTTAGAATTTAAAGGTGGTAAATGTAACTATAATTGAGATATCAGGAGTAGACATTTTGACAGGTATGTAACCAAATGAGCTTTCATAGAAAGTACTGCAGTGTGTGCAGTGCATATCCTAACCCTTAATTGTTACAAGATGGACACAACAGGTGACATGACTTCGTTTCAGGCCACAGAAGCAAGCCCCACAAGCCATTCTCCTTCGTATCTCCCTCAAGGTGTAATGTCTCCCCCTCCAGCCTGCTCCCCTGTACTCCATGCTAGCTGTGTAGCCATGCTGTTTGCATAAATGCTAGTAGTCATAAGCTACATTAGTGACACAGTGCTTTGGGCTGGCTTGTTTTAGCCAGAGGAGGCTGGAGAAGAATACAACAGGCAGAGGAGGGGAAGCCCTATGATCCACCATCTGTGGGACTTCTTTCTGTGGCCTTATTATAAACATGTTATGTTGATCATCTATCATGTTGTAAATTAGGCTGTGGTTGTTTTCAATAATGAAAATTTTAAACAGATGATACAATGGTCCATATGCCTACTTGCATCAGTGGTGATGCATACCAGATACTGGACTCCAAGAAAAATCTATATTGTGCCAAATTCTTGAGTACAAGATAGATTCATGTTATTGAAAATTATGGGCTGAAAATGCATATGTATATATTTTCTACCACATTTTGGAATTTTAAATAGATGTATTTTATACCAAATCCTGGGGTTCATTATAGATTCATGTTGTACCTCATGCTGGGGTCCAACACACATCTCTCGCATACAGAGTGGGTCAAGATAGTATCATTTAAGCTTCAGATCGATTCATGTCACTCAGTAAAACATTTTCTGGCTGACAGCCATATCTGGTGGTTGAAGTAGACCACTGATTCATAGATAGACTGTCTCCAGTATCAGGGTTCTGAATTCAGTCATTGTGAAATCTGCAAGACACTCAGATTCCTGTTATGGCAATCTGGGTTTCAGGCCCCAAGACACATCCCTGTTATACAGGTTTCTGTGCTATAGTGATCTCAAGATAGTAGCACGAGTTATGTGGATAACATACCCAAAACACTCATAATATGCAAGTACATGAGTTAGGTGTGAGAATGAACAGAAAGTCTCATGTTGTGTTAACAGTTTGTAAGAAATACAGTTTCTGAAACTGCTTTATTATAGCACAACTGCATTACATTTGGCTGAAGTCGGTACTTGAGTAATGTGCATGCATTTTGTAATGAAAAGAGCTAAAAGTTCATATTTTCATTATATACTTGTACATTTTGTTCATATTTTATAGGTATACTTTTCAGAAATAAGGTTCCCTGATTGAATACTGTGAACTAAATGTATAGAAATGCTTCATATGTTTTCCAAAGAGATTTATCAGGCAGAAAAATCATAAATTTATGGTGCTATTGCAGCAAGACATTTTGGTCCATATCCAATTAGTGTGGTGTCTAAAACTCACCAGTTTTGGTTTTTGTTTGTAGGCTACTCACTTTCGTTTCAAATTGGCAGTCTGGTGAGGGTTCAAATGACATTTCGTCATGGCATTCAAATTCCATCATAAGGAAATACTTTGTTGCTCTGGATTGTGTTTCTGAATTGCTACCTGGAATACCATCACAATTTATTTTCCCATATATTGAACCGATATATTTCTTCGTATATTCATCACATAATAATGTGTTTCAGTTAATGGTTCTGGATCATGACATCTACATATTATGTCATGTATACTTTTTGTATTGTGTGCAATTTTTAAGAAATTGTGTTTCATGTGAAGTGATTTGTATGCACCAAAATGAAACTTGCTTGACAGAGTGTAGGGGGTATCTCCAGTTAACAAATTTCAACAAAATCAGTTAGTTCCAGAGAATAAATGTGTGGACAAGCACAACTTCTCCAGTATGTATTTATTCACTGTGCAAAAAGTACACACAAAAATAGAAATGCTTGTTTGAGTGATAGCAGAAGTGTTTTGATTCCATAGGTACATAATTTTTTAAGCAGTATAACAGGGAACCTTTTCTGATAGGTCATTTTATTGCCCACCAATTTCCTGTTGAAAACAGTTTTCCTGTTTATCATATTGACAATTCAACATATAAAGATCAACATGTAACGTATTATTTGCTTGTAGATCCATTATTTGCAGCTAAGGGGTGACAAATTTCTTAGCATACACAATATGTACTGAATAATGAGAATCTGTATTATAACTGTGATTGTTGCATCATAAATGTTTTGCTACTGAAAGTTCTGATCTTTTAAATTTTACCTTAGACACTCCACTGCGTTCAATATAATGTTACAAATTAGTACTTTATTGCCTTCGACACAGCTATTTATTGATATTTCTATCAGATCATAAAGAATGTAAAAATAAATTACAGGTCCATATTAATTTATGTGTAAGTAGATTTATGTAAAGAAATTGCCTGAAGATGACCAGATCATGGATGAAACATGTTGCCCTGTAAATTGATCTGATGAAAATACCATACATAGTTGTTTCAATGGTTATTAACCTTTAGACGCCTAATGTCAACTATAGTTGACGTACCGCACAGCTAACCTCCAAAGTTGCATTTTATATATTTATTCAACAAATAGAGGTACAGAATATTTTAAACATGGTGTATACTCTCTGTTTTTTTCTCTTCAATATGTAGTTTGTTTCATAATTCTAACTTGTTTGGTTCCTGTGTTATTCACATTTTATATATAGGGTGTGCTAAAATTAAAAAAATAATTCCAGCGCCAAAAGGTTAAAGTACTACCTTGTAATACTGTGATTTTTTGTTGCATATAATCTGTGACTGGGAGCCAAGATACATACCTCTCTTTTGGTATGGTGACTACACTACAGACAAGACCATCGCATCATGGTGAAATTCCAGGCAGGGGCAAGAGATTTTTATCTTATCCAGAATATTCAAACTGACTTTGGGGACCACCCAGTCTCCTAATCAAAGTGCTGGAAGCCTTTCCTGGGAATGTAAAGTGGCTGGGGTGTGAATGTGACCACTTACCTCCATCTCATGCCAAACTCAAGAATGCATGGTGTTATACCTCCACTTTCTCTATGACTTTATAGTTGTTTAATACAACTGAAGATATATTACTTTCACCATAAGAAGGCAAGAGTGCTTGTGGAAATATTACTGTGTGTGGTTCCTTTCCATGTTATTTCTTATACTTGTATGGGTTTTTAGTGTAAAACACAAATATTTAACAGATTGGATATCATTATGGAGTTGCTTTCTAAAAATGAGAAATATTATGTGCTGTGTGTTCCAAAATGGCATTCACAGCAATGAACTGGTATAATGAAGGTGAGCAGGCAGGCCTTGCCAGTGCTATATATTTTATATTTGGTTGTATGCTACCAGTGTGTGTATGTACACTTGAAAGGTAGTAGCAGTAATGTAGTGAAACCTGTCTTCAGTATAACCTGAATTAAATAGAAAGATGTTGTTTAGAAATGTTTCCTGATCCTGAAAATGTAAGGAAAGCCAGAGTCAGATTACATCTAATAAACAGGAAATACCTACTCCAAACACAAAAATAGCAATGCTGTACATCTTCCAGCATCTTTAAATATACACAAAGTTTTACTAGAAATATGTGTACGTATCCAAGTATTGTTCTGTACTGTGCTTCCTAGAGTATATCTGTTAAGTAATGTTCCTGTTAGAAAGATGAAAGAATGTTTTGTGTGCAAAGTATGCCCAGCATATTTAAAATGTACTGAAAAAAAATTTAAAAAGAAAGAAACAAAGAAGGCAGAAAAAAATACTGTCCAATAAGATTTTAATTTACACATGCAGCACAAAATTCTCACCTGTGATTATGGCCATAAATATACGAGATATACACTACGCAATAGCTCCCCCCACCCCACTTAAATTAACATGTTCATTAAATTGGACATATACAGCTGTTATTAGCAGGTTTTACTGTGTAATGTTTAGAGGTGCATGAAGATGCCCAAAATACAGATGTGTACGCTTACTTTATGTCACTGCACAACAGTATGAACTCCTGCAGCCTCCTCTTCACCTCACCCACCTTCATTAATCACAGGACAGACAAGGTGTAATTGTTGCACCCGTGATGTTAATGCGTAACAGAGAATATGTTGTGAGAATGACCAACTGATTACCTCCAGAATGGGTGTGTGAAAAAAAAAAAAATTGAATATAACCAGTGGCATTCCAGACGAACCTGCTATCCGCAACATTATGCCATCCACCCTCAAGATGAGGCCAGGAGATTCATCTGGAGTGTCAGTGCACATCTATCAGATACAATGCATCACATCCCAAAAGATCAATTACCTGTAGTCACGACTATGGGAACCTGAAAAAAATGTAATTGGTCCTAGTTTGATGTGTTCAAACAAATGACCCTCAGTCACTTATTTCAGCATCCAGTTCACTGCTTGGCTGTCAGATGGGTTCTACTTTCACACAAAATAAACTGGACATGGCTGAAGACGTGTCAAAATATATGTAGCTCAGATGGTTAAAACAATAAATGTGTCTATAAGTACACACATTCAACAACTGTACAAAATGCTCTGAGTAACTATCATTGCAGATCTACTACCAAGTCTCCAGTGTACATCAACTATCACTGCATGTCTACTCCCAGAAGTTTTAGATGTGTCAACTACCATCACATCTACTTCCAAGAGGTTAAGGTCCATCAACGGCCACAGCATGTCTTACCTCCAATCCAATTTAAAGAAAAACGACCATCCCAAACAAATCATTACTGTTGACCTAATAAGCATATCTTATTGACAGAATAAATTATGTGTTGGGGATTGTGAAAGGATCATTCTGTAATGGGAGAAATAACAGTAGTGGTAGGCCTAGCTGGTTTCAAAACTTTCATCTACCAAGATCTTGTTCTTCTAACCTCTGTTGCTGTCAGGAGCACTATTTATACAGTATCAAATAGTAGGTTAATTGATGAATTGGAAAGGATGTGAAGGAAGCATTCAAGGCCTAAGTTGAGGTTTATCCTGGCAGATGCTTGGGGGACTGTGTAAAACAATGAACTCCCACTAATGACAGCTGATCTCTTGATTTGAAATTGGGACCTTCCAAATGATGCAAGACTGCCATCCACAAGACTGCAATATTGTGCAATAAGAACATTGATCTGTGCACAAGCACGATATGACCTGCACAAGGATGAGAAAGGCAACATCTGGCATTGTAGAAGATTAGAACAGTGACCTGTGCAAAAGAAGGGCAATTTCTGGCATTATGGAAGCTGAGGATAATTTTTTGGATGAGGATGACTTGGCCTGCTTGATGAGAAGGCCAATCTCCATTGTCATACAGAATAATAATAATCATTTTGGATGATACTGCATGAATTGCCAGTAAATCTGGGAAAAAGAGGACACATCATTTAGAAAAAGAAGAATGATGTGCGGATGAGCACAACATGTCAGCAGATTTATGTTTATTATAATCTGTATCTTACATAGTTATACAAGAATATACAATACCAATTCCTACATATTTACAAGACAAAAATTATACAAATGATAATCCACACTCATTACTTTATTTACAGTTTAACAGGTTTGTTCAGTATGGAATGTACAGGCCACATAACACATGGCTGGAGAGTGAAAGGGCATTATCCCATTTCAGTTCAACCAAAAAGAAGGTGAAAGGCAACAAACATCATCCACAACTGAAGATGTCCATCACTGCTACAAACATGTACTCTTGAGGTCCTGGAATTTGCCCTCCTGAAAATTTATTTTAAGCATGAAGAATGTAATAAAAAATAAACACAGTTTTAGAAATTGGATTTTGAACATGCTATATTCAAACTGGCACAAATATTAAATGTCTCAGACAGTTTAATGCATGTGCCAAATTGACAAAGTAAGAACAGCTTTGATGATAACCAAACATTCTCACACTGTGTTCTTTTACAACAAACACCTCCAGAATTTCCACATCAGCCTGAGCCTTCACTACCTAAATAGCCATAAACTCTACAAACTCACACAAAACCTAGAAATGTGATGTATGCATCAACATTTAAACTTCAATTTGAACATCTATGCATAGCTGGTATGCAAAAAATCTGAGTGAAATAAACATGACACATTTAGCATATGACGCTTTCAAGCTTTACAATCAACGACACAATCTACATGTTAATACTGTGATCTGCTCCATCTGTCATTTCATATAGCCACTTATATAATGTCTCATCAAAAATCAGCTGGAACAGACAATTAATGACACAGAAGTACAGAAAGAACCATAACCCACCACAAAATACTAATTCTGCTATTTGCCCCAATAAGGATTTTATAAAGAAAAAACATTATACAAAGACATGCTTATCATCAAGAAAAACATATGCTTATTGGACTTCACGGTTTATAAGGCTGGTTTCTACGTTCCACATTTTCATGTACAGTTATAGTCATTTCCTACTACTGCAAGTTTAGCCATTCACTTCCTAAAAACTGGTGTGCACTTATGAATAGTGCTTCACAAACACAAGATTATATCCTGAAAATGCTCCAAATTTGACATAATTAGATCATATGATGTGGAACACTTCTGTATTTCATTCTCAGTTGATGAACAATAATACTGCAAACTTGTTCAACCATTGCTAGGAAAGTAATGTTACTTTAACACTGAATCAAAAGCTGGACATTTAGGGCACTGTCGATAACAATGAAAAATGGGGAGACTGTTAGTACACATGGAAGGGTAAATAGGAGAACCATCAGAAAACCTATGCCCATGCAGGTCTCTTCACACCACAGCCTACATAAAATCCAGGTCCACTTGGAGGGTGAGGAAGTATACTACCCATACAATAACACTCTATGTCTAAACACAGAAAAGTCATTTCTTTTGAGTGCATGACATATTACGTATAGGCTGTATTTAAAGGTCGGAAGGTGGAGGAGAGATGATCACATTCAATCAATCCCCATTAATGAAATTCTGGAATTAAGTGAATATGAAAACTGTTTTTCTTACACATCTTGCTGAGAAAGTGTTCTGAATGAAAGAACCAACATTCATGTGAACTTCACACCTGTTTTGAGAATTAATCCAATAAAACACAGATTAGCTACCAACAGCTTCCAAAACAAATCCCAAAATTAAATCCTAGATATGGTGCTGTCATAAATTATGTACATTAAAACTTTACATTTCAGTTCCCTCTTTTATCCCTGCATCTTAGCATTCTCTTTGTGAAGCTGAAAACACATGCCACTGAAATACCTATTCTGTTTCAACTACTTAATGAGTTTCATCAATATTAACTACAGTTTCGGTATCATTTTCATACCACTAACAAGGCGCAATATTCTCAGTTTCAGCTTAATTTTAAGAAATTCTACGCTTTAGCTGCCAAATTTCCAGGTCCTGCTGGTGGCTTGGTGCTCTGTGTTTGTTCTTTCTCCAGCTGTCTGCCCAGGTATTCCCTGAAAACAAATAAACAGCTCTAAAGTTTCAAACAGAAAAGCAAGAACCAGCCCCAGTATTCTATAAAAACAGATATACTCTGTCATGACAGTCAGCATAATTGCTGTTCACTTCACACCTGTGGAAGTTTGTCTTCTTTTACACAAAACTGGCTGTATCATGAGAGGGAAGCATCCTCCACTTCAGAATGCACACTTGCTCATATTCATTTACATATTTAGTTAGCCTTGTTACTCATCAACTGCTAGTTTCAATCCTGTAGTGGGTTAATTACAATGTATTTCCCCTTCATATAACATTCAATCTGTAACACCAGTTATTTAAATACTGTCCCTCAAATAAGTTATAGTTCTTTCATTTCATTTGTCTCCTTGCGAATTCTTCATGCAGTCACCATTAATACAAAGAAATACATGTGAATAACATTAATTTCCTTGCCAAAATGACTTACCTAAAATATATACACAACAATTCGCATTGAAATATCTTACCATGTATCTTCTGTGACTAGAGACTTGCATGAAATAAGGTTTACACTTAATTAAATCTAAAATTACATCCAATTAAGATATGTCAGTGTTGACTCCACAGTATCAAATCTGATCAAAATCAAGTCCGTCATTTAGGGAAATAGAACACGCAGACAAATGTACATACACTATGCATTCATTTTACATATTTCACGCACAAGATTCACTATATCATTTTGATTTGTTGGTGTGCAGGTTATCATCATTACAGGCAAAGTAAAAGTTTGTTTATCCAGCACAATGGCGAAACTGGGTGTGCCAGAATATATATTCTGCTGAGAGACAGAATAATGTCTTAACAGCAAGCAATTTTAATGTGGGCTATGTTAAAAAATAAAGAATTTATAAAATATGGCAAAAAATAAAACATACAACAAAGTGTTTACTGGCTCCTAAGTGTTCTAGAAGCCAATACATCATTAACTTCTTTCTCTGTGATATGAACAATATCAAATGCAAAGGTGTAAATTACTCAGCGTCTACAGAAAAGTATGCTGCAGAGTGAACCTGGAACTGAACAAAATGCAGTATAAACAAACCTTTACTGTTACCTGCTCCTACAGCATGCTTCCTCAGTAAAGAATTTCCCTATCTCCATACTAAGTAACTTTTAAATAAAGAAAGTATATTCAGAGCTCTAATATTCTCACATGTCCCAACTTTTTGCTACAGTCCATCGAACTTACCAGTTGTGTACCATCAGTTTCTGAACCGCAAGCAGGGCCTCATATCGCACATTGGGGTCTTCATGACCGAGCAGTTGCATCACTAACTGCTTGCCTCCCAGCTGCTCAATGACACTGCAACAAGCATTTGAAAAGTATGTATTTCCAAATAATTCAAACCCACATTTACTCTGAAATGCCAAATGAATGAGATTTTCCACAGCTCGACAGTTTACCTAATGTGAAGCGTCTTCCTTAATACTCAGCTGGCCAAGATATTGTCACAAATTTTAAAATTTATGTATAACTTAATTGACAACAGTCAGTAACTCAGACTACATTGTCAAACTAAAGGGTGATCAGTGAATGATAAAAGAAGAAAGGACTTGGAAGCAGTTATGCCCTCATTGGAGGCTCGGTCCCATCATGTGCCTGGAAGGACTGAGAAATACCAGGAAAGCCAGCCTGTAGTCTCAGATATGAACTTGCCAAACATGAAGCAGAAACATTACTCGTTCAACTGCACCACTTAATTTTCTGCTTTTAAAAATCTCAAAAGATTCATTTCCATGCTCACAAAAGCCAAAAGCTTACCCCATTCCAAGCCAGTTCAATCCAGTCTCTTACATTCATGCACTATTTCTGGAAGATCCATTTTGATATCACCTTCTTTAGGTGAACCTACATATCTCATGGGCCTTTTACTAACCACAGTTTTACATACATTTGTAACTGCTCTCACTCATACCAAGTTTCACTCATCTCATCCTTCTTCATTTATTCTACATTAATTACACATTCAAGAACAGGAACCAATAAGATAAAAGATTCTAAACTGAACAACAGCAAGCATTATTTCCTGTCAGTCAAATAAAAACCAACTTGATACAACACTGTGCAGGTTTTATTTCTGCAGAGTCACTACATGTTTTGGGCGCAAGTGCCCATCATCAGGAGTATTTAAAACTGGTACAGTGGCCACTGGTACACGTGTTATCGTTGCAGGTAAGTCATCACATCACCTTATTAGGGCTGAAACTGCAGTTTTGGCCTTAATAAGGTGATGTGATGACTTACCTGCAACGATAACACGTGTACCAGTGGCCGCTGTACCAGTTTTAAATACTCCTGATGATAGACGCTTGCGCCCGAAACATGTAGAGTGACTCTGCAGAAATAAAACCTGCACAGTGTTGTATCAAGTTGGTTTTTATTTGACTTATACTATGATGCACGGAAACACAAAATTAAAACATTATTTCCCGTATTTACTCTATTCTTAATGTCATCATGTCAGTAACTTTGATTTGTTACTGTTATGACCCTCCTGCTTGGGGGCTGGGCATGGGGCCAACAACCTGTCACTCTAAAATCAAGCATATTATGAAATATCTGTGGTTACAGAACCGACACGATCAGCACAAGGTACAGGTTCAAACTTCATACTGCGCAACATATTAATGGAATTAACTGTTTCATCTTATTCGTATATGAAGTTCAATGCTGACATGAGCAAGTTGGCTCACACAGCAACACTTCTGTCTTGTATTTGGGAATTACCTATTTTGAATCTCAGATGAGACACTGGCTATTCTGACTGCTTGTATGGTTTTCTTCAGTTTCTCCAAGCAAATGCCTCGATAGTGCCTGAACTTTATTCCACATCTTTTCCAATGGTTTGCTAATTACTCATCCTTTTGCAAGATGTTATAGAGCCCAAGTACTGACAGCATCATTACACGAACCAAAAATAAATAAAAATAAACAAACAATTTCACTTAGACCTTCAACTGGCAGTCACGTTCGGCTAATACAGCTCCCTTTTAATTTACAGAGCATACAGAATCACCCTAAATGAATCCAGTCAAAACACTGTCTACTGGACACCTGCCCAAATAAAATCTCACTCCTTCAGTAATTAACTAAATCTAAGGCACCTTCTATAACTCGCCTCTTTATTCAATGTACTTGTGCCAGATTTCCAACTGATGCACTTCTGCATGTACCAATAAAATATGACTGCACTCCTGTTCTAAGAATGTGGACTGACAAGGGAGTTTTTGTGACCATGCTTGTAACCTCAGTGTTGGGTTCAATTTAGATCTGGATTGTCAGGAAGTTGCAGGTTCAGGGATTGCATCAAAACAGACACTTCAAGACACCAGTTGGTTTAGCTGTTACGACTTTTACTCAACCACGCTGAAACATATAGCTCTCCTATACCCTTTTAACCATTGGTCAGGATATATGCTTACACAGGGAACACTTCTGGATATGTTCTTTCATTTGTTATAGCTCACTTGGAGATATTTACCAAATGCAAGTCAACATTTAGCCCGGATACTGCTCACTGATAAGACCACCAATATTTACACCTGCATATAAACTGCTGTTGCTTATCACACGGCTTACCTTTGCCCATACTGATGACCACCATGGCACCAGTACAGTATATAAAAATTATTTTATGTCATAGCTTGGAAGAAATGGATCACTCATCACAGAACGTGGAGTTAAATATCACTGTTTCACACTCTCATGTGACTTAAGACAGGAGAAGCTACAACTAAAGGACAGACAAGCTACGGCCTCAGTCTACTTCCAGAATTCCCATATTGAGATGTCTCTAGTATTAATAGTGGTAGAAATGTTCAGAATCAACTGTGTGATCCATATTAATATCACATAACACTACATTTGAGCGTCAGAATTGGTTCGAATTCTCTGTGTACAAGCTAACTCTGACACATCTTTGTTATGCAAGAACATGTCTCTCGTACGTGATTCAGTCGCGAATTGTGAAAACAATACACAAATTCTCTTTATATTATGGCACATACTAACTCAGCCTGTGAGAATGGGAACCCTTGGGTTTCGAGGTAGTTCCACTGCTACACTGGAAAACCACAGAATCATCCTCAGTCACTGGCGCCTACTGGTCAACTGTGGGAAGTACATCATATACACATGGTAGGAGGACTGATAAAAAAAGTATTAATTATGGACAAATTTGCAAAGCTAACTGAATATTTCATTACAGCTCCTGTGTTACTGCACTTCTAACAAATATGGAGTTTGCCACATTAGCAACATCTGGATTTAAAAGGTCAAACATTTTAAGTTTTAATGTACGTGCATTATTTTTTTAACCCATGGGTGCAAAAATTTTCCCACAATCTAAGAGCCACCTCAAAATTCTAGGTCCCAAAAGGGTGACAATAAGCAAGTTACATACTGAGGAGCCAAAATATTATTTAGCTGCTCAGGTGACCTGGCACCCAGAATTTGTGCGCCCCTGATTTAGCCTATATTTGTATCAGATACCCATACTATGAAATTACAGGTGACAGCCATTGCAAGATTCATTATATACCAGAAAGGATGCGATACAGTATGAGTGATGCCCATTTTCAGCTACTATTTTCTATATGATACATACCTGAGAAGGCAAAGATAAATTATAAAAAGCTGTCAATAAAGAGAATGCTGTGACATGAATCGAACATTTTCCAGATTACTATTAACTACATATATGTCAGTACCCATTAAAAATAAGTATAATCTACTTCAATGTTATACGTCAACTCACTGTTTGCCTCGTGGGTAGTGGCGGACATATTCACCAATATCAAAACTTGCAACACTAAGCACCAAAGGATCTCTATTTGTTTCCAGGAGGGCAATCAAGATCCGGAGAAGCTCATAATTCTTCTCATTGAGCCTGGATGCATTTTCTCTCCAGAACTTAGCTGATTTATGTACAGGGCTCCACTCCAGGCGGCCAGACCTTATTTCCGTTGCGTATTCATCAAATGAACTGTAACATATTCAACACAAACTTGCTAGTTACAGATGTCACAGACAATTCTGAATTTCTAAAATGCAGGGAATATACACACTAAAGAAAGCCTGCATCTGTTCACATCTGCAAGCATCGTATCTGAAATCACAAGTGTTTCAATGAGATTTGGTGCTTGAGATCAACACTAAAATTTGTCATGTGAATTTAATCTCATCTATCTACTACATTCTACAGTGTCACCACCATGCAAACCTTACATATTGTAATTTTATTTCAGTTCCCAATTTGACAATCATTATAAAGCTACTAAACATGTAATACTCTCTGCATTTTTGTTATTTCCTGTTTTTGATCCAAATAACATGTCATAAATAATTCATCTACACAAACCTGAGATCCTGGACTGATGCCTGCAGTTTTTCATTTAAGAATTCAATGTCAGCCACTATGTCTTCATCATCAAACTTGCGCTGCTCTAAGATGCTCAGCTGTTTAAGTACTTTGCATTGTACCATTGCAATACATTGCTCCTTTGAAACCGCAGGCTCTTCTGGTTTCTCAATCAAATTCTGATAACAAACCAATATTTCTGTGCATTTTGACATCAAATGAATATTGATCATACCCTTTTTGTACAATGGGGTACCTAACTCTTGACATCCTCCTCTCAAACCCATCAATTTCCAAATTCCCAATCTGAACCATGCTTGTTACGTTATGTTTATCCTTCACAGTACAACAAAGTATACACTCCTGTCTCATTGGCATGTTTAATTTCCCATTATGTATGGGCTTTCTGTTCTCCACACATTGGCTAGATTCATATGCCTTCTTATATGACTGCATCTAGCTTTAATAATTTAGCAAACTGTTTTTATATTCCTCTCTTGCGAGTTATGCCATATGTATCACAATTCAATTTTGCTTAATTCCTCTCTTAATTTTCATACCCAACTTGCCAAATTTAAATTTCCCACATGTCAATTACAGCAGCTTCTTACAAGTTCATCCAGAAGAAAAAATTTACTATGCACATAATACTATAAACCAAGGCCTTGTTTTACACTTGCTTCTTTCATACCTTTTTGTTTTAACAGCCCTTGCCAATTTACACAACTTCTGGATTTATGCCCTCTCATTTTCAATCTAACACTCTTTGCCTGGTTTATTTCCATTTATTTATGGCTTTTTTTAATGGGATTATCATTTTTTATTTATGTCTTTCTGGTTTATGCGCACTTTTCAAGAACATAACTATGATGTAAAACATGGCCTTGGTGTACATAATACAGGCACGTCTTGTTTTAAGCGATTTTGCTTTAACGCTACTTGAAAATTTACACCACTTTTTGAAATTACATGATAATTTTTGGTTTAATGCTATTTGGCATATACAATCCCTGGCCGCTTGTCTTGTGTTGGAGGCTAGCAGAGTGTGATGTCACTGTCATGCCATTAGTCATGTGTATGGATTGATTACACTGGTGATACAATCACATGGACGTTATAAGCACTGGCTTTTGTTAACAAAATGAGCGAGCCATAAATCTACATCACCTACTGCAATCCAACTGAAAATTCAGTGAAAGACAATCATTATTGAAGAGAAATTATACATAATATACTGACTTGAAAAACATGAATGTATTATACACATACGCCATAGCATTGTAATGTGTGACAAAAATCCTAATCACACTGTTAACACACCACAGAAACTTACCCTGAACACGGCCAGAATGATGCGTGTGACTTTCTCTTTGACAGAATCACTTAGAATGTTTGCCAATATTGGAATTATATTAGACCTGAAACAAAACACAATTCCTCACTCCACTTTCCAATCTATAATATGGCCATTTACAATATTTAAGTCAAAAATGGCTACCGCTGATCTGTGAAATTCAAACAATAAATTTGAAATATCGTGGCTAAAAGCCAAATACTAAAGGTAATATATGGAAGTGCAACTTCAGCATTAAAAACAATCACATCCTATATACTTCAAGTAACTTCTAAGATTTGGTGAAATGTCTCATGGGTTAAAATCCTTTTGTCACTGAACCACCTCCATGAAGCACAGACTTTTTTGAGATGCTAACAGTTGCTCAGTTAGTCAAGAAATTCTCACATTTCATGGAACCCAAAGGGTTATCACTGTATTCATAAGAGACCCACTAGTCCCTATACTCTGACCCCAATAACTCCAGTCCATGCCCTCTTACCCTGTTGCACCAAGATCCACTGCAACATCTATGCCTGTTCTGTTCAAGATGTCTCTTTCCAACAATATAATTGATAACAAAGCCACATGGTATGTTACGAAGCACAACATTTCCATCAGGTTTGTAGACTATCATTACATATGCACCTAATTTTATAACAGAAGATGAAAAATTAACTTCATAAAGCTATAATGAATTTGGCAAGTTTTCTCTGTAGTTTTACCTACATGTCATACATCAGACCTCAAACCAACATTCTATTATGCAGCTGTTTCAGCAATGTAGAATACTGTACAAAGGTGCAAAGCTTTCAATAAAATGTAGTTACATCTTTCTGTGTTGCTTTTTCTTATGTCTTAAGAAATTCGGGTGCTGGGCTCATAAGACATACTAAAGAGAGACACAAAACACTGTAACTACATCTGATCAAAATCTTTATCCCATTCCACAACATTTCTGAATATGACAATGACAACAAACTGTGGATGAACAGGAAACCTCAACATTTTCATTTACTTTTTAATGACATGACCTATGGTGTACAATGTACTCGGGACAATCAACACATATTTCACCACTGCAACATTTCATGTATTGTTGTTTTAACTGTAATTTAACTCTGTAATCAACAATGGTTATTCACTAACTGATCACCCTAATTTTGGCATAGAATAACACTTCAGAGACTGGAATATTGGAACCTACATACACTATTTTTACAATTCAGTAACACAGTTGTGTTCTGTAATAGATTAGCTTGCTTACATAAACTTCTTTTAAAGTAACAATCAAGTAATTTCCACATATTCTAGAAGTTCTCCTTGATGATGGCCCAGGCTGGCCAAAGCATGTAGGAAGAGTATCGAACACAAACTTGTTCTCCGTAAATTACAGAATTACATCTACAAGAGCAAAGTGGATGGGGATGAAATATAAAATATTAATAAATAATTACAGTTCCTCCAAAAATAACACTAAACGATGCTCAGTTGACTCAATGAATATGTTCAAACTAAGAACTTTATTAAAAATGGAGGGGAAAAACTGTAGAAACTGAATATTTTATCCATTCAGTTGGAGTGAATTCAGTGAAATTTGTCAAAATACGTATGTTCAAAAATACATAGAACTGAGGCTTATACCAATACCGTGACCTGCAAACACGAAACTGAGTGAGAAGCTCTGACAAAGTACAAATTTGTACAAGCTCACTTGTTCATTTTCTCGGCAAGCAGAGGGTTAAAGGTGAGAACCCAGAGACAGAAGATCAGCTGGTACTGGACTTGGAAGTTAACTCTCCCCTTAAGAACTGCAAGCAGAGTGGCGATACCATCCACTGCCACAAACGCAAATCTGTACTCATCTATACGAAGCATCATCTGCAGACAGCGTGCCACTGACTGCATGTATTCATTGTTCTGGAATAACAGACCATGCAGAGTTGTAATGCAACACACCATTCAGTTCCCTCTCTTTAAGTCCTCATGTTCTAACATTATCACATATATACATCACTTCCAAAGTAAATCTAAATTAAACTCAGTGGGTGCTAATCTCTTTTCTTCCCTAGCCATGTTTTTGTGACTTTGCCAGTACCTCCAAGCAAATGCTTTACATTCAGGTTTTCATGCTGGGTGTTACCACCATACAATATAGTGTGTTATTTCTCTTGACATTTTGGAGTAACATGATGCCTCCAGATTTGGGATGACTGAACTTGGTTCAGGTCAATGCTGAAGTGTTTGGGACAAACAAATGTGTCCTATATAGCAATTTTTGTGAAAATAAACTTTATTAAAAAACTAATGTGGCTGAATGTGATAATTCAATACATTTAAATTTGAACTTCTGTATCCTCTTAGAATAGAAAAGAACAGTATTTGGGCTCAAGCCCTTGTGGGCCCGATGCACCTAGGTCTGCATCCTTTCACATACAAATTAACAATATACATCAAAATACATCAAATGGGTAAACATTCAGGAAAACCAGTCATGTATTTAAACACTACACTTTTTTCAATTAGCAAATATACCAAATTAAGTCATAAATCCAGTTTAATACAATTTTTCTGTGAATTAAGATGATTACTGAAATTGCCGATGTATAAAAACTAGGCTACAAGCTCTGGTTAAAAAAATGAGTTGAGCTATACCTCTACTCCCTGATATACCTTCATGGCACGGATTGGAACAACTTTACCTTTGCCTTTCTAATTTCTGATACCTGCGATTTCATGAATTAAGGACTAGCCCTTACAATATTAAACATACAGTGTACTCTCAATTATCTGGTATAACGGTGGAGAGAGGGGTGCACAGACAATTGAGAAGCACAGTTAATCCAAAACATATACTTTGTTGAGCCACAAACCAATAATTAAACAATTGTAACTTATTTCTTAGATATGTAGCTTATGAGTAGATGATTATTGTTTCTTTAACTGCCCATGATTTTTGTTGGCAGTGGGAATTTTGTTTGAGCACTCGGCACTGAATCACGTTATTTCTCACTGTCTTCGTAAGTCATTGGCAACTTATGATCATAAATGAATAAATCATGCACTGATAATTGATAATGCACTGTAATAAGCTGGTTGGTTAAGTATGAAAATACTCTTCAATTCCATTCCTACACATGAAAATATATACAAAGTGTACTGCCTGTAGGAAAGCTGCAAAGCTCCTTTCACCTCAGATTCATGAAAGCCCCCAAATGTCAGCTCAAGATCCAATGTACTTGGGCTGCTTTTAAGCTTAAAATAATAAGCCCAAAACTGCCATGAACAGTGAGCATCAATAACAAACTAGCTGGGTAAGAAATCCCACACCCCTCCACCTCCCATTTATGCAGCCTGAGTATCACTACTATGCCCGCAACAGCCCACACTATAATAAACTTACATGACCAAGTAATCTTGAAGGGTATGCTGTTGGTCTGTCTTACACAAATCATTACATCCATTGCAATGGTAAGCTACTTCCTTACTGATATGTAGGAAGGGATTGGCTACCTTGCTATATTTCTTGTACTAGTCACTCAAATCAGATACCAAAATTGGATGTCTCCTTGCCTAT
>Ga0209755_10003456_pt1 | contig 19803 bp, 20 predicted proteins | sample TergutCo191P1_FD_187301 | JGI IMG/M metagenome (GOLD analysis project Ga0209755, IMG submission 187301) | Cornitermes sp. P1 segment gut microbial communities from Petit-Saut dam, French Guiana - Co191P1 (SPAdes) (version 2) | ecosystem: Host-associated > Arthropoda: Insects > Digestive system...
CAACGGTACGGAACGAGATTCAGATTATACGGGAATACGGGGTGATGCCTTAGTTGTACAGCCCCATCTTAACATGGGACTGTACAACTAGGCATTGAAATTGAATGGAATGCTAATAACCTGGCGAGTAACCGCGGAACCTATTTTCGGCTTGTAAAAAGGGGGCCAGATGCATTACCGACTGCGAAGCGGTTATCTGGGCAGCCTACAAAAGCAAAACGATGAAAGGCAAAACTTGATCCTAACACCGGCAAGTTTTGCCCGTCACCGATCACCCCGTCGCGCCCTCATTCCAATGCCCGAACTTCCTAATCCGATGGTTCCGCCGCCTCACAAGAACCTCCGGCTTTTTCGCGCAGAGATCGTCAAGATCCTTAACCAGAATATCCTTGACCGCCGCAGCCATACCGTCGGGATCCGCGTGGGCACCGCCGGAAGGTTCCGGGATAACGCTGCTGATCATCTTAAAGGCGCGAAGATCCCCGGAAGTTATCCGCAGCATCGCCGCCGCCTCCTTCGCCTTGGACGAATCCCGCAGAAGTATCGAAGCGCAACCCTCCGGGCTGATCACCGAGCAGATCGCGTTTTCCAGCATGTGGATCTTGTCCCCGACGCAAATCCCCAGCGCGCCGCCGGAGCCGCCCTCGCCGATTATGACGCAGACAATCGGGGTCATAAGCTGCGAGAAATCCCGCAGGTTCCGGGCAATCGCCTCCGCCACGCCCCTTTCCTCGGAGCCCATGCCGGGGTAGGCCCCGGAGGTGTCAACGAAGGTAACGATTGGCCGGCGGAACTTCTCGGCGGCCTTGGCAAGACGCAGGGCCTTGCGGTAGCCTTCCGGGTTGGCCATGCCGTGGTTGCGGTGGACGTTCTCCCGGAGCGTCCGGCCCTTTTGCTGGGCGATAACCGTCACCGGTCGCCCGGCCAGAAAACCCACCCCGCCCACGATCGCCGGATCGTCGGCAAAGGCCCGGTCGCCGTGAAGCTCGATAAAGTCGTCGAAAATGCGGTCGATATAGTCCACCGAATACGGCCTGTCCGGATGCCGGGCAAGCTCCACCTGCCGCCAGACCCCCTCGGCCTTGGACTGGGAGCGAACCTTTTCCTCAAGCCGGGCAAGTTCCTCGCCCGCCTCCAGACCGGACTCCGCTATCAGCTTTTTCAGTTCCTCGACTTTTTCCTCTATGCTGATCATGGCTTGCTCCTTTGCCCGTCAAGATGAAGGTCAATAAGCGTGGCGATGGTTCGCCGCTGTTCCGCCCGGGGGACAATCACGTCCACGAAACCCTTTTCCAGCAGGAACTCCGCCCGCTGGAAACCCTCCGGCAAAGTCTGCCGAATCGTCCCCTCGATTACCCGGGGGCCAGCAAACCCGATCAGAGCCCCGGGCTCCGCCAGCGTCACGTCACCCAGCATCGCGTAGGAGGCCGTGACCCCCCCGGTCGTCGGGTCGCAGAGCACCACGAAGTACGGCACCCTGGCCTTTTCCATCTCGGCAACCGCGCTGGCCGTTTTCGCCATCTGCATGAGCGAGAAAATCCCCTCCTGCATCCGCGCCCCGCCGGATGTCGTGAAGATCAGCACCGGGGTCTTCTCCTGCGCGCCCTTCAGCAGCGCACGGCTAACCTTCTCGCCCACGACCGAACCCATCGAACCGCCCATGAACTGAAAGGACATCATCCCCAGAATAAGCGGGCGGCCCTCGACCGTGCAGGTCCCGGTAATCACCGCTTCCTTCTTGCCGGACTTCGCCTCCGCCTCGGCGAGCTTTTCCTCGTAGCCGGCAAGCTCGATCGGGTTGCGGGAACGCACGTCCCCGGCGAATTCCGCAAAGCTCCCCTCGTCGGCGAGGTAGGCGATGCGCTCCTCCGGCTCCATCCTGTAGTGCCACCCGCAGGCCGGGCAGGTCTTAAGGGCGGCCTTTACCGCCGCGCCGTCGTAGGGAATACCGCACCCGGGGCAGGTCGCCGCGCCGCTTTTGTCAGCCATTCTCGATTTCCTTCTCCACTTCGCCGTACCAAGACGTGCCGAATATACCGTTCATGAAAACAGGGTGGTTGATAAGCCTCCGCTGTATTTCGATATTGGTCTTGACCCCATCGACAACCAGCTCCCGCAGGGCGCGATCCATCTTCGCCAGCGCGTGCTTCCTGTCCTTCCCGTGCACGATAAGCTTGGCCACCATGGAATCGTAAAAGGGAGGAACCTGACAGCCGCAGTACAGGAACGAATCGAAGCGCACCCCGGGGCCGCCCGGCACTTCCAGACGCGTCACCTTTCCCGAGGTGAAGGCGTTGATCCGGCACTCGATGGACCAGCCGTTGAAGGCGATCGCGTTCGGGTCGATTTCCATCCGCCCCTCGGTACAGGCCAGAATCTGCTGGCGGATGATGTCCGTGTCGGTGACAAGCTCCGTAACCGGATGCTCCACCTGAACCCGGGCGTTTACTTCCATAAAGTAGAACTCGCCGTTCTCGACCAGAAACTCTATCGTCCCGGCACCCCGGTACTTCAGCTCCCGGAAGAGCGAGGACGCGCCGGCGGCCATCTTAGCCCGCATCGCGTCCGTGACCTCCGGCGAGGGGCTTTCCTCGATCAGCTTCTGGTGGTGCTTCTGCACCGTGCAGTCCCGCTCGCCAAGGATCGCCACGTTGCCGTTTCCGTCGGCGAGAATCTGCAGCTCGACGTGCCGGGGGTTCTCCAGATACTTCTCTATAAAGACCGTACCGTCGGCGAAGTTCGACTCCGCCTCCCGGCTGGCGATGCCGATGTTCTCGGCCAGCTCCCCGGGATTGCGGACGATGCGCATCCCCTTGCCGCCGCCCCCGGCCGCCGCCTTGATGATCACCGGGAAGCCGAGCTTCTTCGCGGCCTCGATCACCCCGGGATCCCCGGCCGCCGCCGCCTTGGCATCCACCGCGCCGGTGCCCGGAGTGACCGGGAGGCCGTACTTCTCGGCGGTCTTTCGCGCCTGAACCTTGTCACCCAGAAGCTCGATGACCTCCGGATCCGGGCCTATGAAGATAAGCCCCTGTTCCTTTACCAGTCTGGCGAAGCCGGCGTTCTCCGAAAGAAAGCCCACCCCGGGATGAATCGCCTCGCAGCCGGCGTGCATTGCCGCCATGACGATGTTTTCCTTTACCAGATAGCTCTTGGACGAAGGCGGCGGGCCGATGCAGATCGCCTGATCGGCCAGCCTGACGTGCAGGTTTTCCTTGTCGGCGGACGAGTAGACCGCCACGGTCTCAATGCCCATCTCCCGGCAGGTGCGGATAACCCGGACGGCTATCTCCCCCCTGTTGGCGATGAGTATGCGTTTTACGGGGCCCTTGCCCGGGGTGTTTGCCGCAGCCACAGCTCGCCTTTCTCCCCTAGACCCTTTTGATTTCAAAGAGGGGCTGGCCGAACTCGATAAGCTGCCCGTTGGAGGCCAGCACCGACACGACTTCGCAGTCGAACTCGGCTTCGAGGTTGTTCATCATCTTCATCGCCTCCAGTATGCACAGCTTGTCCCCGGCCTTGACCCTTGAACCGGGCTTGACGAAGGGCGGAGCGTCCGGGCTGGGGGCGCTGTAGAATGTACCCACCAGCGGGCTGTCGATGGTCTCGTTTCCGCTGGGGGCCGCGGGCACGCCAAGATGCACCTGCGGGGCGGGAGCCGGGGACCCGCGATGGGCCGCGTCGTGCACAGTGGCCGCCGCCACCGCCGCCGAAACCCCGGGATCGCTGGGGATACCCTGCGCAGGATGAACCTGCACAGACCGATTAAAGGCCGCGTCCCTGCGCAGGACCATGCGGAAATTGCCTTCCGAAATCTCTATTTCGGCGATGTTGGAGGCGTTGAACGTCTCGATTATCGATAAAACGTGTTTTTCATTCATATGCGGACGATTATATCCGAATCTGACAAAAAAGTACAGCCTGTGGCGGTCGGTTCCACGTAGGGCGCGTTTCATTGACCCTGTGTAAGGAAGTGTGTATAATAGGGTTGCAAGGGAAGCATGGGCAAGGTTTATACTGCGAAAGAGATTCGAAAAATTATCGAGGCGGACGGCTGGTACTTCGTTAGGCAGAAAGGAAGCCACGCCCAGTTCAGGCACCCGACCAAGAAGAACCTGACAACCGTGCCCATGCACGACAGGGATATGAAAAAGGGTACCGCGGCGAATGTTCTAAGACAGGCCGGGCTTAAAGAAGGGGATGCGCAGTAAATGGAAAGGTATATCGCCTTGTTCGAGTACGACGAAAACGACGGGTACGGGGTAGTCTTTCCCGACCTTCCGGGGCTTGCGTCGGCGGGGGACGACTACGACGACGCGTACCGCATGGCCCACGAGGGGCTCGCCTTCCATCTTGAGGGGCTGAAGGAGGAGGGGTTCCCGATTCCGCGCCCGCGCAGCCTGGAACGGATAAAAAGCGAGTGGGTGGACTGGGCCGAATGGGAAAAGAACTATAAATTCCTGGTCGTCCCAATCGCCGTCCTTCCCGCCAGCGAAAAGTCCGTCCGCGTCAACGTGATGCTGCCTGAGGGTACCTTGCGGCTTATAGACGCGGTCTCCAAGAACCGATCGGCGTTCCTGGCCAGCGCGGCGGAGCGTCTGCTGGGCGAGAAACACCCGCGTCGCCAGGCTTAGGGGCACCCACGCCCCCCGCGCGCCTACGGCACTATCGCGCTTAGGATGCCGCCGAAGGGGCCCAGGTTTCCGCGGGCGTTCTGCCAGGCGCCGCTGACGTAGACGGTCCTGCCGCGCTGGGTCTCGTCGAAGCGGAGGGTGTGGGTGGGGCGGCTGGCCATGGCGTGCATGGTAAGCTCGCCCAGGCCCTTGGGGGGGCTGTCCAGGATTGCCCAGACCAGCACCGCGCCGTCGTAGCCCACGGGCTTGGCGTTGTGCGCCGCGTCCTTGATTTTCAGGCTTACCCGCAGCTCGCGGATCGCGCTTACGCCCAGGGAAATCTCCAGATGCTCCGTCACCTCGTGGTGCTCGGTGCGGACGGCGTCGCGCAGGGGGATGCCCATGTTCACGCGGTCCTCGTTGGTGACGGGGTCGAAGTGCAGGTATTGGCGGACGAAGAGGCGCAGCACGGTCTCGGCGCGCCTGCGGGCGTCGTTCTTGGCCCGGGTCTGCGCCGGGGTGTGGGGGTGGAGGGTCGGCTCGTAGTGCCTCAGCCAGTCCGCCCTTGCCTCCGCCAGCCTTTCCACGGCGTCCGCAGGGACGTGGCCCCATCCGTCCGCGACCTCGCCCGTCTTGAGCGTGACGTAGTCGAGTATGTTCCCGAACCATCCGTTGAAGACCGCGTCGTTGCGCGGGATGTAATCGCCGGCCATATGCCTCTCCTTTCCTTGTTCCCTGCCGTTTGAAACGAACGGCGCGTTTCCACGAAAGACCGGGGCCGAACTCCCGTCGCCGGCGACCCCGCCACGGGACGCCCGCGGGATGCCGCGGGCAGTCCGCAGTGCGCCGCGGATGATCCGCAGAATTCTACGGATGACCCGTAGAGAACTACGAACGACCCGTAGAACTCTACGGACGGCCCGTAGAACTCTACGGATGACCTGTAGAGCACTACGGACTGCCTGTAGAACTCTACGGATTGCCTGTAGAGCCCTACGGACGGCCTGTAGAGCACCACGGACGATCCGTAGAACTCTACGGATGGCCTGTAGAGCACTACGAACGACCCGTAGAACTCTACGGATGGCCTGTAGAGCCCTACGGACTGGCTGTAGAACTCTACTAACGACCAGTAGAGCTCTACTGGCGGCCTGTAGAGCACCACGAACGACCCGTAGAACTCTACGGACGACCATCAGAACTCTACGAATGGCCCTTAGAACTCTGGGAACGGCCCGCAGGGCACTGACTGCCGCCTATAGTACCCAGAAAACAACTTGCAAAGCCCTGCGGATGGCCCGTAGCGCGCTGCGGACGGCCCGTAGGGCACCGCGGGCTGCTTGCGAAGCCCCACGGACAACCCGCAGGGCTTTACCGCCGTCCTGTAAAACACTGCCGCGCTTCCAGGGCGCTATATGTAGCGTTGCGGGACTATCCACAACGCTATACGATTCTAGTGACTGACACCGTGGCGCTGTCCTTGCCGGCGCTTCGAGACTGAGCCCGGAACTCAGGGGCGGACAACCCGGAAACCAATAATGATGGACCGAGCATCGGGATCGAGGAGATCACGAATCGCCGTCCGAGCGCGCCCGGGCGGATTGTCCCAACTCCCGCCGCGTAACACGCGGCTGACGCCGGCAGCCGGCCCTGTAGGATCTGCCTGGGCATCACTGGGGTACATGCCAAACCAGTCCCATACCCATTCCCAAACGTTTCCGTGCATGTCATATAGGCCCCAGGGGTTCGGCCTTAGCTGTCCAACCTGGCGCGTCCTCCAACCACCAGAGTTCCTGTTCGTCCATGCGTAATAATCGATGTAGTCATCCGTGTCCCCAAAGCTCCACTGCGTCGTCGTCCTGGCACGGGCGGCGAACTCCCATTCCGCCTCGGTCGCAAGGCGGAAGCCGTTTGCGGTCCAGTCCGCCGTTACGGCATTCCAGGTCGCGTTACCCGTCGTAGGGATGTCAGCAAACTCCAATGTGGCCCAATCTATATCGGGTATGTAGTACACGGGGGTAAGCCCCTGCCTTATGCTTAGCCTGTTGGCGAAGGCTATCGCGTGGTACCAGTTAACGTTTTCCACCGGCCGCCTTTCCTGCACTTCCCCGGGGGCCAGTATGCCACCGGAGGTGCTGGGGTCCGTGTCCATCACGGCATAGAACTGCTCCAGCGTTACGGGGTGTATGCCCATGTAGAAGCCGCGGGTAAGCGTTACCTGGTGTACCGGAATTGCAATCCACTCGCCATGATCGCCCCTCATGAAGGTGCCCGGTGATATCCAGTTCATCGTCATCGTTACGTCACCGTCGATTTCCACAGTTAGGGGGGGCGGAACAACTTCCACCGTCAGGGTTGCGCTAATCTCCACGGGGCCACTGCCCATCGCGGTCGCGGTTATCGTCGCCGTTCCCAATTCGTTCCCGCTTATCGATATGGCGGTTTCAGGCCCCGCGAATATGCCGGCCCTTGGCCTTGGGGTTCTGGCAATGCTTACGTACTCATTGTCCGCCGTCCATTCCACCCACTGGAATACTGCGGTTTCAGGGGTTACGGTCGCGTAGACTATGCGGGATTCCCCAATAGGTATGCGGAGGGTACCTGTATGGGACAGCGTTATGTGAGTTACCACGGTCTGGGCACAGTCACAGGCATCGTCGGAGTCAAGCCCGCAGTCGCAAACGGTGTCGGTGCACTGCCCGGTGCAGCCGTCGCCGATGCCAAGTCCGCAGCCGCAAACCGTGTCGGTACACTGCCCGGTACAGCCGTCACCTGTCCCCAGGCCGCAGCCACATATGGTAATGGTGATTCCGCCGGAAAGTGTATACACGCCGCCGGCGGTAACCGGCACGTTATAGCGCAACTGTTCCCTTGCGCCCCGTACGTAGGCGTACAGGAAGAAGATCCCGGGGGTTACGTCAATGAATCTTACCTCGGTGCTGTCAGGGGTTACGTTCCTGGACATGTAAGCCGCGCCGCCGCTCGCCGTTTTCAGTTCCAGGGTAACGCTTCCTGTCGCGCCTTCGGCGAATGTTACCGCGCCGACTACGGTCCCGGTGGTCGGTTGCATTATGTCGTTTGGGCTACGACAGGCGGTAAGCGTCGCCACTAGAACGATGGACATAATGCCGATAAAAACCGTTTGTGTCTTCTTCATTTCCTTCTTTCCTTTTCTGTGTGTGTATAAAAAACCCGCGACCGTCCATCGCGCGAAACAAGCGCGAGGGGATACAGCGGGTGTTTTTCCAAACGGGGGGACGGTATATTGCTATGGGAAAACTTACATACTAAGAGGCAATTGACGGGACGGGAATTGTGTGATAAAAGTGTCTTCGAGACTGTCCGACTGTCCGACTGTCCGACTGTCCGACTGTCCGACTGTCCGACTGTCCGACTGTCCGACTGTCATGCGTGACGGGATGCAGTTTGTTCCGCGTGCTTCCATAGCTTCCAGGCAGGCAACCTTTGTTTTTCGGGGGGCAAGGCAAGGCTGGACAATCGTTCGAACGGCACCCTGTAGCGTTAAGTATGGTGGCCTTGGGTTTCTTTGTCAAGTGTTTTCCGTAACATTTGGAAACAGGGTATTACGCCCGCTTGGCATTCAAACCGGCTGCGGCAATGCTATACACAGGCGGTAGCCGAAAATCGCGCGATTGAGATGGGATTTATCTGTCCAGGCAGGTTGCCCGTGGCCCTATCGCGCGTTTTTTTTATTTGCCCGCACTTTCAAGCGAGCATTGATTTCCGGTGGGCCACGTTGGGAAGCCTCTTGACTTTTTTCCAAACCAGGGTAGTATTTTATACATGGCTAATCTTTCGCCTTGCCACCTAAAGGCGCTCTTGGGGTTTTCCGTGGCGTTGCTCGTGGCGCTTTCGGGGTGTTCCCCGCGACAGGAAGATTTCGTCGTGCTTGCCGTGGACGGCGGTACGGCCGCGAAAATTGTCGAATACAGGGGCGGCGGCGCGGAGGTGCGGATTCCCTCGCGCATAAGGAACCTGCCTGTCGTGGCGATTGGGGAGGGCGCGTTCAGGGAAAACCGGCTCACCTATGTCTCCATCCCCAACGGCGTCAAACGCATCGGCGAGGGGGCCTTCGCGGCGAACAACCTTACCAAGATTGTCATTCCCAACAGCGTGCGCTGCATCGGGATAGGGGCCTTCGCGGGCAACCAGATCGCCAGCGCCACTATCTCGAACAACGTTGCCTACATCGGGTACGCGGCCTTCGCCGACAACCAGCTTACGTCGATCAGCATCCCCTACGGGATTACCAGCATCAAGGACAGGGCCTTTTTCAGGAACCACCTTACCAGGGTGTCTATCCCCGACAGCGTGACCAGCATAGGGACATGGGCATTCCAGGAGAACCAGCTAATCGTCGTCACCATCCCAGATTCCGTAAGCTATATCTGCGTGGAGGCGTTCGACAGGAACGTGTCGGTATCCAGGAGGGCGAACAACTTTTAGGGGGGCTTTGGGGAGCCAATCAGTCGTCTTCACTCTCCGGCTTAATTAACCCGGGAAAGAGTACCCTTGCGTAGTCGCGGCGTCCGTATAGTATCCTGTCCACGTAAACGGCGGCGTTCTTGTGCCTGTAAAACGCCAGGTAATTCCCGCATACCAGGAAGCGGTAGTCGGTGTCGAACTAGACTTTTAAGGACAATGGCGTACCTATGCCTGGCATGTCCCTCAGGTTTTTCAGGGATTGAAGGATTCGGGAAACAACGTTGGCGGCTGCAATGGGGTTCTCCAATACGTCCGCAATATACGCTTTTATTTCCTCAAGGTCTTTCCGCGCTTCCGGCGAGACATACAGCTTAGCTGGCACCCAAGACTGCCTCGACGCTCTCTATTGTCTCCCAGCCCTGTTCCTCCCCCGAGTCCCTGCCTTTCGCAAGCTCGGACATTAGCTTTATTCCCGCCTGCATCCTTTCGTAGTCCTCCATGTCCAGAAGCACGTATTTCCCCCTGCCGTTTTTGGTCAGGAAGACGGGGCTTCCTATCGCTATGTCGCGAAGGACTTCCGAATAGTTCTGTAGATCGGAAACGGGCTTTATTTCAGGCATGTTACCTCCAACGTTTCGTGCTATAAGTAAAGACGAATTCCGTGGCAAATTCAACAGCATGAACCCAGAAAGACGGCCCGGCGCGCGGAACCTTGCTTTTCCGCCCGAAATGTGGTAGGGTCTTTGCCAGGAGTGGCTCTAGGTGAAAAGGACGATTGTCTTATGGCTTGCCATAGTAACGCTTACCGTGCTCTCGGCGTGCGCGCCGGTGGAACGGTTCGACCCCGAGGAACATTTTCTTGTGCACGTTATCGCCGGCGGGGACGCCGTGGAAATCCTGGTTTACATGGGGGGGCAGACCGAGGTGCGAATTCCCCCGTACATCCAGAACCTGCCCGTCATTTCGATAGGGTTTTCGGCGTTTACCAGGAACCAAATCACATCCATCGCCATTCCGGAAACGGTTATCCTTATCGCGGAGGAGGCCTTCGCCAGGAACCAGCTTACCTATGTCGATATCCCGGAAAGCGTGGTCCATATTGGGGAGGCCGCGTTCCAGGCAAACCTCATAAGCCATGTTACCATCCCGAACAGTCTTATCACTATAGAAAATTTCGCGTTCGCGCAGAACTCCCTAAGCTCCGTTACCATCCCGGAAAGCGTAATGATTATCGGGGAAAGGGCGTTCTGGTTCAACCAGCTTACGGAGGTCACCTTCTCGGAGGGCTTAACTTATATCGGGAACTCGGCGTTCTGGCGGAACCAGATTACGGAGGTCGCGATTCCGAACGGGGTAACGCATATCGGGGTCGGGGCGTTTGCGGGGAACCATCTCTACAGCGTTACACTCCCGGACGGTCTGGCCCATATCGGCGAAGGGGCGTTCGCCAGGAACCGCCTTACAGAGGTTACCATTCCGGAAAGCGTTACCTACATCGGGAACAGGGCCTTTGACGAGGATGTTACTATAACGTGGGCGGGCGTGCCTCCGGACAACTGGCCCTAGAATCTTTGGGGGATACCGTTTATAGTGTAAACCCAGGAGAAACACATGACTGATGGAACTCGGGCTTCGGCCATCGAGGTATTTGATACAACCCTACGCGACGGGGCGCAGGGGGAGGGTATTGTTTTTTCGGTAAGCGACAAGCTTGCCGTGGCGGAGTCCCTTGACGAGCTTGGCGTGGCGTGGATTGAAGCGGGAAACCCCGGAAGCAACCCGAAGGACATGGAGTTCTTCCGCCTTGCCCCTTCCCTTAAACTTAAAAACGCGAAGCTGTGCGCCTTTGGGGCGACCCGCAAGAAAAAGATAAAGGCACAGGACGACCAGCACCTTCACTCCCTTTTGGACGCGGAAACCGAGGGCGTGGTGATTTTCGGCAAGAGCTGGGATCTGCACGTAACGGAGGTGCTTAAGGCCGAGCTTGCCGAAAACATTGCGATGATTTGCGAAACGGTGGCCTTTCTTAAATCCAAGGGCCGTACTGTAATATACGACGCGGAACACTTTTTCGACGGCTGGCTGGCGAACCCGGCCTATGCCGTCTCCACGGTAAAGGCCGCGCTGGACGCAGGCGCGGACAGGATTGTGCTGTGCGACACCAACGGCGGTATCTTCCCCGACGCGATTAGCTCGGGGATCAAGGCTGTGCAGGCGGAGTTCGGGGGGAGGGGTATTCTGGGGATCCACGCGCACAACGATTCCGGCGTGGCGATTGCGAATTCCATTGCGGCGGTGCAGGCGGGCTGTACCCACGTGCAGGGGACGCTGGTCGGCTTCGGCGAACGCTGCGGCAACACCGCGCTGGCGGCGCTAATTCCCAGTCTGGAACTGAAGATGGGTCTGCGCTGTCTGCCCGAGGGAAACCTTTCCCGCATTTCGGAGCTTACCCGCAGGGTTGCGGAAATCGCCAATGTCTCGATAGACGACGGTATGCCCTACGTGGGGACGCGCGCTTTTTCGCACAAGGGCGGGATGCACGCCGACGGTGTGCTTAAAGTGAAGCGCTCGTTCGAGCATGTCGATCCCGCGTCCGTTGGCAACGAAAGGCACATCCTTCTAAGCGAGGTCGGTGGCCGCTCCGCCGTTGCGGAACGGGCAAAGAAGATTGACCCTTCCATTAACAGGGAAGATCCGGTGGTTGCCGCGCTTACCGAAAAGATGAAAAGTCTTGAGGCCAAGGGTTGGTCTTTCGAGGGTGCCGACGCAAGCTTTGAGATTCTGGTGCGCCGCGAAATGGGAAACTACAAGCCCCTGTTTGATGTCGTCGCCTACCGTGTAATGAACGAGCATCCCTCCGGCGAGACCCTTGCCTGTTCCCATGCGTGGGTAAAGGTGCTTGTCGAGGGCCAGTACGAAATCGCCGCCGCCGAGGGGGAGGGTCCGATTAACGCGCTGGACACGGCCCTTCGCCGGGCGCTTACGCACTTTTTCCCGAATCTGGCAAAGATGCGGCTGGAGGACTACAAGGTCAGGGTTATCGACGGCAAGGACGCAACGGCGGCGCAGGTGCGTGTATTGATAGAATCCACGGACGGGCGACGAAGCTGGAACACCGTCGGGGTTTCCGCAGACATTATCGACGCAAGCCGCATAGCCCTGGCCGATTCGATCGAGTACAAACTGGTCTGCGACAGGGAAGCCTAAGGAACTAGGGAACGAACCGCAAGGGGTCAGCTTTGCAGGAGTTCAGCCACTTTGCGGAAAGTGTCCTGCAAGTCGCCTTCCACGCCAACCTTATAATGGCAGAGGCTTTCATATATCGGTAGCCTCTGCCGGTACATTGCCTGTAAATCCACGGAAAGTGGACGGCCTTTGGTCGGCAGATCTTCAAGCTTCCGTTCCAGAAAAACGATCTTCCCGTTCTGCAAAAGCGCGTCCCTGTTTTCCTTTGCAAGAACGCTGCCGCCCCCAGTCGCAATCACCTGATGCGTCCCCGCTGCCACTTGCGAAACAACCTTGCGCTCCAGTTCCCGGAAAAAAGGCTCGCCGTCCTCACGTATAATGTCCGGTACTTGCCGCCCGGTGCTTGCCTCGATTGCAAGGTCTGTATCCACAAAATCCATTTCAAAAAGTTCGGCAAGCTTTTTGCCCACGCTTGTCTTTCCGCAGCCGGGCATACCGACAAGGACGATGTTCAGAAACAGCTTTTCGGTTTTCGACAGGGTTTCATTGATTTTAACGGCATCGGAATGCCCGTCGCCCTCAATGCCGAAGAACAGGTTATGCGCGTACAGGGCCTGCGCGGTCAGCATTGCAAGACCGTTTGCCGTGTTAATACCACGTTCCCGCGCGTCAAGCATTAGCCGTGTCCGCAAAGGGTTATATATTACATCGATTACGGCGGAAAGGTTTGTAAAGCAATCCAAGGAAACGGGGAAACGGCCATTGTCGGGGAACATGCCAACGGGGGTGGTGTTGACCAGTACGTCGCTGTCCGCGTGACGGCCAATGTTTTCATAGTTGTCTTTCCCGTTCCGCGACACAACTACAACTTCCCTGGCACCATGATCGTGAGTAACGCAGACTGCGGTTTTTGACGTGCCGCCGCTACCTAGAATAACAACCTTCTTCCCAGCAAAGTCGATACCCGCACTTTTTGCCATGTAGGAAAAGCCAAAATAGTCGGTGTTGTATCCGTACAGCTTGCCGTCCTTGTTCACAATGGTATTCACACAGCCGATTTTTCTCGCGGCATCATCGGGCACGCAATGGGGCATTACCGTTTCCTTGTAAGGAATCGTAACGTTAATTCCCTTGAACTCCGCCTTACGCAGAAAGCCCTCCACGGCATCCGGCGGGAGTTCCGTCAGCTCGTACTCCCGGTTGCCCAGAAAACCATGGATGGCCTTCGAGTAACTGTGCGACAGGCTTTTTCCTATTAGTCCGTATCTCATGTTTCGGAATAGCACCCCAGAAACACGAACATGTCGTTTCCGCCTTCAAGCTGGGAAAACAGGTTGAAAATCGCGTCGTCGTCATGAACGGAAAGATCGAAATCAAAATAGAACATGGCCTCGAAGTCCTTGTTCGGCATAAGCCTGCTTTCAAGCTTTGTCATGTTAATGCCAAGCGCGGCAAACTTTGCGATAAGCTGGTAAAGCGAGCCCGGGCGGTGCGACACCGTCGTCATAAGGCTTATCTTTCTTGCCCCCGGGTAGATTTCCAGTTGTTTGGAAATGCAGATGAACTTTGTGTAATTGTTGTCGCTGTTCTGTATGTTTTGGCTGAGTACGGAAAGGTTGTAAAGCTCGGCGCATTGTATCGACGAAATGGCCGCCACGTCATTTGCGTCGCCTTCCGATATCATCTTTGCGGCCATGGCCGTGTTCTCGCAGGCTTCGATCGCGATGTTCGTGCTCTTCAGGAATTCGCTACACTGCCCCAGAGCCTGCTCGTGGGAATAGATCTTTTTGATGTCCGCAATTTTGACACCCGGTTTGGCAAGCAGAACATGGTTGATTTGCAGTTTAACGCTCTGGACAATGGAAAACCTGTATTTGTTCATAAGGTCGTAAATGTCGGTAACCGAACCGTGAAGGCTGTTTTCGATGGGGAGAATGCCGTACTTGCAAAGGCCCTTCTCCACCGCGCCAAAAACACCTTCAAAGGTATTGAAATACATTATCGAAGGCCGTTCGAACAGCCTTTCGCAGGCCGTTGTCGAATTTGCGCCTTCGGTACCCTGACACGCGACGACCGCGCTTTTTGGAAAAAGCTGCGGGGTGTTTTCCAAGGCGGATCGTATCTCGGCGGCGACCTTGGGCGACGTGCTAAGCGTCTTGGCCTGATGGGAACGGGACAGGTCGAAAATAGTCGTGTAAAGGGTTTTTGTGTAACCTGCAATGTCATCCGGCTTGCCTTCCGTAAGGCGGGTTATGACCTCGCGCTCCCTTGCGGTGTTAAGGGCCGGCAGGTTCCGCTGTTTCTTTTCGTGCGCGATTTTCTCGACCAGCGAAAGCCGCCGCGCGAAAAGGCCGGCAAGTTCGTCGTCAATTTTGTCAATGCTGTTTCTGATTTCGCCAATTTCATCAGTCATGGGGCTATACTCCTTCCAAAACAATATCGAATATGATAATCGCCGTAGTTGCGATTACGCAAGGCACCGCACGGGGAACGATACACGGATCGTGTCTGCCTTTTACGTTTAGCGTCACGTTCTGCCCGGTAACCAAGTCTACAGATTCCTGCGGCACGGAAATCGACGGCGTAGGCTTAAAGGCCGCCTTTAAAAGAACGGGCATACCGTTGGAGATACCGCCCAGAATCCCACCGCAGTTGTTGGTTTTTGTCCGCACCCTGCCCCGGTCCATGCAGAAGGGATCGTTGTAACGGCTTCCCCTCATTGCCGCCGCCCCAAACCCGGCACCAAACTCAACGCCCTTTACGGCGGGGATGGCGAACAAACCGTAGGCCAAACGGCTTTCAATGTTGTCAAAAATCGGTTCGCCCAACCCAGCGGGCAAACCCCACACGCCGCATTCGACCACCCCCCCAAGGGAATCACCCTCCGCAGCCGCCGCCTCTATCGCACGAACCATTTTCTCGCCCGCATCCTTGCTAACCGTCGGAAAGTCATGGCTAACGGACGGGCCACCATCGGATAACTCGCCGAACGGCTCGTCAAGAACATCCCCAATGGAATAGACGTGCGCGTCAACCGTTACGCCCCTGCGTTCCAGCAACTGCCGGCACACAGCCCCGGCAAAACACAGCGGCAGGGTAAGCCGCCCCGAAAAGTGCCCCCCCCCGCTCACATCGTTGTGTCCCGAATGTTTGACAAAAGCGGTGTAATCCGCGTGCGAAGGCCTGGGAACGGAACGCAGTTCCTCGTAATCCGAACCGCGAGTATTGGTGTTTTCGAAAACGGCGCACAGCGGCGCACCGCAGGTTTTGTTGCCGACAAGCCCGCCCAGAATCTCCGGCACGTCGGGTTCGGCGCGTTTCGTCGAGTACGGGTTTCTTCCGCCCATGCGCTGCCGTAAAAATTCGTTTACCTGCCCAAGGTCTATTTCCTCGCCCGCCGGCAGACCGTCCATTACGACCCCCAGACCACGCGAATGGGACTGCCCGAAAAGCTGCACCCTTAGCCTGTTTCCCAAGCTAGACGACATCGGCAATGCCCCCCAGCATTTTAAAATTCCCGAAAAAAGAAGGGTAGGACTTGTTTACCGCCCCGAACCCCTTGATAACAACGGTGTCCTCGCATACACAGGATGCCGTCGCCGCAGCCATAACGATCCTGTGATCGCCCGCGCCGTCAACAACACCGCCCTGCAACCTTTTTTTCCCGCGAATAAGCAAACCGTCATCGGAAACCTCAACATCGGCACCAAGGCTTGAGAGCAGGGCGGCAGTGCTTTTAATCCTGTCGCTTTCCTTAAGCCGCAAACGCGCCGCATTGAATATTCTGGTTTCGCCTTCGGCCACCGCCGCGACAACGGCAAGCACCGGGATTAAATCAGGGATCTGCGCCGCGTCTATTTCGATACCATGCAACGCCCCGCCGCCAACCGTGACAACATCGTCCCTACCTATCTCCACATTCGCCCCAAAGCGTCGCAGAATTTCGATAATTTCCTTGTCACCCTGTTCCGAACGCATGTAAAGCCCGTTCAGCGATATTGTGTTGTCAACGCTGCCGCCAAGCGCACCCATGCACAGAAAAAAAGCCGCGTTGGACCAGTCACCCTCCGCCGTCGCAACCCCGGGCGAATCGTAACGCCGGTTTCCCGTTACGCGAAAAGTGTTTCCCTGTTTCTCTATAGCGATTCCGAACAGCGCGATAGTCTCGGCCGTCATGTTCACGTACCCGGCGGACTCAAGCGGCGTGGTTACGGTAATGCTACTGGTCGCGTCCAGCAGTGGAAGCAGAAACATAAGGCCGGAAATGAACTGGGACGAAACGTTGCCGGCAATTTCAAATTTGCCCGATTTAATCCCCCCCATGCCGGTAATGGGAAGCTGGTCGCCGTCAAGCTTGCAACCGGCACTTGACAGAGCCTTGCAGAGCGGGGCAAACGGACGGAACGGAAGCTTACCCTCGCCCACCAGTTTAAAACTGCTAAGGAAATAAGCGGCAAGCGGTAACATAAACCTTGCCGTGGCCCCGCTTTCGCCGCAGCGCAGAACAAGGGGGGATTCCGAATCTTTCGATGCGGAATTCACCGACGTTTCAAGCCGCAACTTGCTCATCGGCGTAACAATCATCTCCCTTCTTTCAATTTTTACCGAACCGCCCAGCGCCTCGATACAGCGAACCGTGGAAAGAATATCCTCGCAGGTACCGTTAAGACGTATTGTGGTTTCCTTGTGCGACAAGGCCGAACAGATAAGCAGGCGGTGTACGAACGACTTGGATGAAATAGCATCCATTGTGCCGGACAGTTGTGTCGGCGTGATTTTCATGTCCATTATGCAACAATTCCTTTTTTAATAAAATCTTCGAGCTCGGAAACGGGTATATCATGCAGTTCGGCGTGGCCTATTCTTTTGGGTATCACCAACGTAATTGTCTCGCCGGAACGTTTTTTGTCGCGCAGCGCGGCAGTAGCAAGTTCCTTTGCGGAGTAATCGCAGGAAACGGGAAGACCCAAACGTTCCAGTGTTTTTTTCAGTTCCTCCAGACACGGCGATTCGGTAAGACCGCTTTTCTCGCTTGCCCGGGTAATCACCGTCATTCCTATGGCGACCGCGCTGCCGTGCGATACCTGATAGTCGCTCAGCGACTCCACGGCATGGCCGACCGTGTGTCCGAAGTTAAGCAACATGCGAACGTTTCTGTCAAACTCGTCCCGTTCGACTATGCCGGCCTTAATCGCGACATTCCTGCGGCAGATTTCGGCAATGGGCAATTCGTCCAGACTTAGCAGCATGTCCCTGTCGGCGATCATCCCGTGCTTGACAACCTCGGCCATGCCGTCGGCGCGTACAGCCTTGGGCAGAGTTGCGAAAGTGGCCGTGTCGCAGAACACCGCAAGCGGCTGGTGAAACGCGCCGACAAGGTTTTTCCCCTCGGGCAGGTCAACGCCGGTCTTGCCGCCGACCGAGGAATCCACCGCGGCCAAAACAGTCGTAGGCAACTGGATAAAATCTATGCCCCTAAGGTAAACCGCCGCGACAAAACCGGCAACGTCGCCGACAACCCCGCCGCCAAGCGCGACAACAATGTCCTGTCTTGTAAGCCCCTGAGCCACGAGAAAGCGAAGCAGTCTCGTAACCACCTCCATGTCCTTGGAGGACTCGCCGGGCGAAAGAAGATACCCGCTAACCGTGTAACCGTTTTCGACAAAACTTTTTGCAACGGCATCCCCGTACAGGGGAAAAACATTGTCATCGCTTACGATAACCACCCGGCACGGTTTCCGGACATCCAGCGCAAGCTTTCCAAAGTCCAAACCCCCGCCGATAACGACCGGGTACTTCCCGGCCCGCGTGTTCACGATTACCGGGTCCAATAACGTTTGTTCGGTCATGTTTCTCCCCTCCCCCGTTAACGTCCGCCGCTTCTAGGCGACTCCCATACCCTTTCGCAACATGCCAATCTTTTCGCTTAATCTGCGGAACGCCTCGGGCGTTAAAGACTGCTGACCGTCGCACCATGCGGCAGTGGGATTATTGTGAACTTCTATGATAAGCCCGTCCGCACCGGCCGCGACCGCCGCCATCGACATGGTTTCGACATATTTCGCGTGGCCCGTTGCGTGGGAAGGATCGACGATAATCGGCAGATGCGAAAGCTCCTTTACCACCGGAATCGCCGACAGATCCAGCGTGTTGCGCGTCGCCGTCTCGAAAGTGCGGATCCCCCTTTCGCACAGAATCACGTCACCGTTTCCGCCGGCCATAATGTACTCCGCGCTCATCAGCCATTCCTCTATCGTGTTGGAAAGACCCCTCTTTAGCAGAATCGGTTTTCTTACCCTTCCAAGCTCCTTGAGCATCTGGAAGTTCTGCATGTTCCGGGCACCGACCTGAATCATGTCAATGTCGTCAAACAGGGAAAGCTGCGACAGGTCCATGATTTCCGTTACGATGGGAAGCCCCGTTTCGGCCCGGGCTTTCAGCAGCAGCCCAAGCCCGTCGCCGCCAAGGCCCTGAAACGAATAGGGGGAGGTGCGCGGTTTGAAGGCCCCGCCGCGAAGCATTTTCGCGCCGATGGACTTGATGTCCCTGGCAATCCCGCAGATCTGTTCCTCGGTTTCCACCGAGCATGGGCCGGCAATCGTGCAGAAATGTCCGCCCCCGATTTTAACGACCCCCGCGCCGGATCCGATTTCCACGACCGTGTCCAGCGGATGGTACTTCCGGTTGGCCGCCTTGTACGGCTCGTCGATACGCTTAACGGATTCCACGATTTCCATGGCACCGATAAGATCCGTATCCACCGCCGACGTATCGCCCACAAGCCCGATAATTTTACTGTAAACACCGGTGCTTTCGTGCAGCTCCAGATTCATGTTTTTCAGCCAGACGATCAGGTTTTCGTACTGCGCTCCGTCCACGTTCGGCTTCAGAACAATAATCATCTCAGCCGCCCTTTCTTATATACAACGGGATGGAGGCAGTCTCCTTGTCGTCGATGAACAGGGTGAAATTAACCACGCCGGAATTCTTGAAATACAGGTTGCCTATCGTAAACACCAGATGCGAGACCGCGGTGGCGTTGCCGACCCCGCGCACGTCCAGACTGCCCGAAATCGGCTCCATATTGGTATCGCCCTCAAGATCGCGGGTTTCGATGCGGAAAGTATGCTGTGAAAATTCCCACAGGTCGAAGCGCACGCGGATTACCACGGAAAGCTGGGGATGCGTGCAGGGGAAATTGCGGGAAATGATGGTATCGAAGGTTCCCACAATGGTAAGCTTGCCCCCGTTTTCCTGGGCAAAGTCACAAAAGGTAAAGAGTTCTATTTTCATCCCTTATAGTGTAAAGATTTTCGTCGCGTTTGTCCATTGAAGAGTGGATCTGTACGTACCAGGGCCACATTCCATGAATACATTTCCCGCATTTCCCCCCAAAGTCGCCCGTAGGCGATTTCCCTTCGCGAGCGTAGTAGACAGAACGGGCGTTATAGCCGGTTTCGCCCGCAGTGATACCCACAGGGCCCCACTTCTGGCCCTCGTCGCGCCAGCCCACGGCCTGCGGCGCGCCCTTCCCCCCTCCCGCGCGGGCGGGGGCCTG
>Ga0209755_10003457_pt1 | contig 19801 bp, 12 predicted proteins | sample TergutCo191P1_FD_187301 | JGI IMG/M metagenome (GOLD analysis project Ga0209755, IMG submission 187301) | Cornitermes sp. P1 segment gut microbial communities from Petit-Saut dam, French Guiana - Co191P1 (SPAdes) (version 2) | ecosystem: Host-associated > Arthropoda: Insects > Digestive system...
GCCGTCCGCATATACTCCGAGCTGGTAAGGGCGAACCGGGAAGCTATCAACAGCCTTGTCAATATGTCCGCAGCGGAAAGGAACACCCTTGCCGGGTTTTCGCGCTACCAACTTGCCGCGGTGTTCGCCGACATGAACATAAGCTATGGCGCGGTGCTTTCGGTTCTTGGCGCGCCGGTGCATGGGCTGCGCCGCGGGGACTACTTTCGGCGCGAGGCGCAGGAGATTCGCGGGGCTATTCCCATCGGCATCAACGTGAGGAACGACCGGGGCGGAATGGTTCGGGACGCTTTCGCAAGGGCGTTTTCCGACCTTGGCTTTAGGATCGGCGGCGCGGGCTCCCGTTACGTGCTGGACGTGGACATAAGCGTGACGCTGGATCAAAGGTTTTCCGCGCATCACGATGCGTGGATCACGTGGGCGTACAAGACGCTCCGCGCGGATCTGCGGGACACGGTTGCCGGGACGGTTTTGCTTCCGTACAGCCTTCACAACATTCGCGAGGGTCACGTAAGCCGCCCGCAGGCCGAGGACTGGGTCTTTCGCCGCGCGGTGGAGGCGATCGGCCGGGATTACGGGAACCTGCTGTCCGGCTATCTTGCCGGGCTGGTGCCCGGGCGGTAAGTTTCGAAATTATAGTGGATCAACTTAAGAAAAGGAAAGAAAAATCCGATAAAGAAACATGGCGTATAGCATGGATTTCAGGCGCAAGGCCGTCGAATACAAGCAGAAAGGGCACACATTCGACGAACTGAAGGAGGCGTTCGGCATCTCCCCGCAGACATTCTACCAGTGGCAGGAAAGACTGGACAGCGGATATTACCAGACGAAGCCCAAACAGGTGCGCAGGCGGAAGATAGACAAGGAAAAACTCGGACAGGCGGTGAAGGACAAGCCAGACATGTTCCTGCACGAACTGGCGCAGATGTTCGACTGCTCGTCGCAGGCCATCCACACCATGCTCAAGAACCTTGGGATAACCAGAAAAAAAACAGTGCATATATGCGGAGGCATCCGCGGAGGAGCGCGCTCAGTTCGAGGCCCGCATAAAGCAGATTCTACCCGAGAAGTGCGTGTTCGTGGACGAGAGCGGCATCGGCGAGCACCCGCAACGCGAGTTCGGGCGAGCGCCGCGAGGCGAGGCAGTCGCCGGGACGAAACCTGGAAAACGCCCCGGCCGGATAAACATCATAGGCGCGCTGTGCGTTGCGGCGCATCTGTGCATGGAATGCTACAGACACGCGACCACCGCGGAATTCTTCGAGCATTGAAGCACTGATTTAATCAGCGGTTCCCAAGAGGTCCGCAGTTTTGTGAGCCAGAGGCTCTTAAAACTGCATTTTCAGTGGAAGTTCTTGCAAAATTGAAATTTCGCAAGAACTCTGCTGAAAGCCTTCGGGAACCGCTGAATCCCGCTTTAGTCAGCGGTTCCCTAACCCCTCGTCCCGCGGCTTGGCAAAAAATTGCTGCGTTGGTGTCTTGACAGTACGATACCGCATGTGTTTCACTTAGAACAATCTCAAAATCCTGGTTTTTGACCAAACGGGGTGACAAATCCGTTGAGGGCACAACGGGAAAAGGTGAAAGTGTCCCATGATGCAAAAAATTAGCAGCAAGGTATTTTTGATTTCGCTGGTCAGCATCATTTTGACGGCTTCGGCTATCTTGATTCCCGCATTGGTTAACATGACGCAAATAGTCAATGAGTCGGCCAGAATAGATATGCAAACGTCCATGAACACGATCGAGGCGATTTTGTATCGTATGAGCAGGCGCACGTTGGGTGCGTCCCTGTTGATTGCGAATACTCCGGACATAGCTGATGCCCTGCAAGCGGGCGACTACCTGCGTCTGTTGGACACGCTGAACGCCCTCTTTGGGGATATTATCGTTTTTACGGATCCTTGCTTTGTTGTGATAACAGACTCGCAGGGTATTGTTTTGGCAAGAAAGCACGACGGGGAAACCAGCGACAACATCGCCAATCGACGCGGCGTTTCCCGCGCCCTTGACCGCCTGTATACGTCGGATATCGAGCCGAAAGGGGAGTCTGCTTTGGGTATCGTTTCGACGGTGCCCATCATCGCCAACGATGCGGTAATCGGAACGGTGCTTGTCGGCTACGATATGGGGCGGCCTGATTTTGTGGATTATCTTAAGCATATGACAAACACGGAAATCACGGTTTTCGCCTACGACGTTTCCATCATGACCACCATCGTGTCGCCCCAGACGGGCGAAAGGTTGTACGGTGTTCCTATCGCTCCGCATATCGCGGCCGTGGTTCTGGGCGAGCGGGAGATTTTCTACATGGAAACGGAAATCGCGCCGCGTCCTGGCGAGTTGTTCCTTGCTTTCTACAAACCGTTTCTGGATGCTAGGGGGGAAGTGCTGGGGCTTGTGTTTTCGGGGCAAAACCTTACCGCTATGCGGGCCGTAGAAAGGCAGATCATCCTGATGTCGCTGGGCATTTCTGCGCTGATTATCGTGTTTGTGTTTTTGGCGAGCAGGTCTGTCAACAACAGGCTAATCGTGTTGCCTGTGAAGCGGGCCATACATGCGGTGACCCAACTGTCGGAAGGCAACATGCAGGCGGTGGATTTTTCTGATAGCCATTCAAAGGACGAGCTTGGCCAATTGTTGTCCAGCACCCAAAAAATGGCCGGAGCGATTAAAATGGCCATGGAAAGGGAACGCGAGCTGGGAATGAAATTGCGCGGTCAGGAAATGATTGAGCACATCTGGCTGGTGTTCGATGCGGCGCCCCTCTGCATCGAGTACTGGGACGCGGACTACAACGGCATTGACTGCAACAAACGCACCCTTGATCTTTGCGGGTTTTCCTGCAAAGAGGAATACAAAAAAAACTTTCACGTCAACACACCCGAGTTTCAGCCTGACGGCGTTTCGTCGTTGGAGTGTTGGAATAGCAATTTGGAAAAGATTTTTGAGGACGGGTACGGCAAATTCGAATTCGCAGACCGACCCGCAAACGGTGACTCTGTTTTCTTGACGGTGGAGGGCATACGCCTGAACTACAACGACAAAAACATCGTCATAACCTTTAGCAATGACGTAACCATGTTGAAGGGTGCGCTTGAGCAGGCTCTTTCGGCCAGCCGTGCCAAAAGCGCTTTCCTTTCCACCATTAGTCACGAAATCCGCACCCCCATGAATGCCATCATCGGCATGGCGGAGCTTCTGCTTCGCAGGGAGCTGTCTGGCGATTCCAGGGGGTATGCGCAGGACATAAAACAGGCGGGGGCGAACCTTCTTGCCATTATCAACGACTTGCTGGATTTCTCCAAGATCGAGGCCGGTAAGCTGGAGATAATTCCTGCGAAATATCTTCTTACGTCCCTTATCAACAATGCCGTAAGCATTATCAGAATGCGGCTCATCGAAAAGCCCATCCGTTTCTATACCAACATCGACGGCAACATCCCCAACAACCTTATTGGCGACGAGGTGCGGCTGCGGCAGATACTGCTAAACCTTTTGTCAAATGCGGTGAAGTATACGGACAAGGGGCATATCGGACTTTCCATTACGCGGGAAAAACTGACGGATGACCAGATTTGGCTTAAGATCATCGTGGTCGATACTGGCTGGGGCATCAAGCCAGAAGACCAGAAAAAACTTTTCGGGGAATTCGTGCAGGTGGACACGAAAAAGAACCGCTCGACTGATGGCACAGGTTTGGGTCTTGCCATCGTCAAAAGCCTGTGCGCGGCCATGGGCGGGAATATCGAAGTGTCAAGTGAATACGGCAAGGGCAGTTCCTTTACCGTACGTCTTCCCCAAGGGATCGATTCGCCCGAGCCTTTTGCGTCCGTGGAAGAACCGGGGAAAAAAAATGTGCTGGTATACGAACGCCGCATGATCTCCGCGCGGTCGGTGTGCTGGTCGCTGGAGAACATGAATGTTCCCTATACCAGGGTGCAAGACGAGAACGCTTTTCTAGAGGCTTTGTTTCGGGAGGAATGGTACTGCGTGTTTACCGGGTACGGCCTTTACAACAAGATCAAGCCGACGATGGATCTGCCCAGCGCGGCTTTCCCCGGCGGCAGAAAACCGTTCGTGGCCCTCATGCTGGAATGGGGTGTCGAGGCGCACATTCCCAATACGCGTTTCGTTTCCATGCCCGTGCAGTCGGTGTCCATAGCCAACGTGCTGAATGGTCGAACGGAGCGGCGGAATTATTATGAAGGTACCGACATGATCCAATACACATATCCTGGAGTGCGGATATTGGTGGTGGACGATATTTCCATAAACCTGATGGTGGTCGAGGGCATTCTTGTCCCCTACAAGGTTGCGGTGGATACCTGTCTTAGCGGATCGGAGGCCATCGGGTTGGTAAAACAGCACGACTACGACATTGTGTTCATGGATCACATGATGCCTGAAATGGACGGCATTGAAGCGACTGCGGCCATAAGGGATTGGGAGAAAGAGCAGGAGGATGCGGGAATTATTCGCAACGCCGTTACCATCGTGGCATTGACTGCGAATGCCGTGTCTGGGATGGAGGAAATGTTTATTGGAAACGGTTTCAACGATTTTCTCGCCAAGCCCATAGATGTTTCCAAACTTGACAAGGTTCTTGAACGGTGGATTCCCGCAGCCAAAAGGGAAAGGGTCAAAGGCAACGTTATGGGGAACGTGGCCACGCCGGAATTGTCATCCGACGAATTGCTGCCCGTTATTCCGGATGAGCTGATTATTCCGGGGGTTGACATCGCAAATGGCATTGCCAAAACCGGCGGCACGTTGACGGGCTATCGGCAGGCGTTGTCCGCGTTTTGCAGGGATGCGGAAGACAGGTTGCCCTTGCTGCAGGCCGTGCCGAATGAGGAAGCCTTGTCAGCATTTATCGTTCAGGTTCATGCCCTTAAAACCGCCTCCGCAAGTCTTGGGGCCCGGGAGATTTCCGAGGGAGCGGCCCGGCTTGAGGCCGCGGGCAGGACGGGGGATGTGGCGTTTATCGGGGAGAACTTGGGGGCGTTTACGGAGCTGCTTGCGGAATTGGTTGAGAATATCGGCACCGCATTGAAGCTTCGGGAGATGTGGGGAACGGCGAAGGGATAGCCCTGCGGTAAGGCAGAAGACCCGGTTGAGAAACTTTGAGTTGGCGGTTTGAGGCGCTGTTAAAAATGGGCAATCCCATGTTCGGCTAACAGCGCATAAAATTTTGTTTGGTTCTTGACGGCAACCGCCAGCATACGCCCTTCGACGCGTTGGACAATGCGTTTAATTTCCGGATCACGCAATAGTTCCTCCTGAATTTCCCGATTTTCAGGAAGATCGTATACCAGCATGTCGGTGCGCTTTTTGTCGAAAAGCCCGGAGCGGTCAACGACTTTCTTGAAAAGCTGTTCCCAATGGGGCGCGGGATTTCGATCGATGAGCAGCTTGAATCGCTCGACCCGCTCGGCGATTTGCCGCTGGTTTATGCACCCGGCTATAAAAGAACCTGGACTTATCCGCCACCGATCCTCGCCCAGACGCTGGCCGATCTTGTCCAGATACACCCGCCGTTCCAGGGAATTTCCCTGAACCGTTACCAACAACAATTCCTTGTCCGCGATTGCCTGGTATTCCTGCGAGGGCCTTTCCGGGCGTTTGTTGCTTACGCCCAGACACCAGCGCCCAAGTTCGGTTACCCTGACTGCTTTAAGCGAATCATACGGCGAAAACGGGTGTTGCTTGTTTTTATGATTGCGGGCGAGGGGAGGGGGAGCCTGGGTGATCTCCAAAAGCCCGAACGCCGCGAAGATAAAGCAGTAAGCCTTGAAAAGCGGGCGCACAAGAAGATGATGACGCAGAAGCCCATCCGGGCGAAAGTCCCCGGTATAACTATGGTTCAGGGTCAGCCCATCGAACACGAAATCATCCGCTTTGATTCTAAGGGTTTTTTCAAAATCGCGCTCGCAGAATGAAAACGCCTTTCCGCTCGCCCTGATATAATCCGTCAATGCGTCCGCGTCAAACCAGCCTTCGTCTTGGGCCATATACAAAAGAATTTCGTGAAACACCTTTCGCGAAAGGGGCAACTGTCCATCGGCCTCCAGATAGTATCCCGGGGTTCTGCTTAGATGATCGATGCAGATGTTGTATTCAAGATACGCCCGATCTGGCGCATGCCATCTGGTGTGCGGGTACTGCGACTTCTCTTGGAAAAAAGTCTGCACAAGGGCGCGAATAGCTTCAAGCCCATCCGTTGGGCGACGGGGTTTATGGTTGTGCATACAGAGGATAAACCGCGCGGCCAAGTCAACGCTGAAAGGGCCGTCCCCCGATTCCATGCCAAAGGGCAAAAAACCGGTGGACGAGCGCAACTCGGCGACGTCCTTTTTTTTGAACCCGCTTCTTACAAGTTTTTCCTCGTCGCCTTTTACCAACCCCATTCCTTCCTGGACGGTGTAAATGGCGTCGCACAGCAACGGAAGGGTGTCTGGGATTAGACGGCTGTTGTCATAGCCACCGGCTTGCTCCGCTATACGGCAATCGGGCAACTGCGCGGAGGCGGGCGGGACAAGCCATGCGAGAAGAATCTTTCGCATAAACATTGGGACGATGATGACAGGGCAACCGTAATTGATTCGGATGTAGAGGAAATCAAGGTTGAGGTTAAGGTCGGGCTTGATTTTCCATTCCGACCTCCAATATTTGTTGTCTTTTTCCAACAGGGATATCCCAAGTTCCTTTTCCAAAATCGGGACAGGCACGTAGTCGGTAAACGCCCCCCGATGGAGTATTGTCTGGATAAGCCCGGGCAGGGAGAAAAACCATTCCTTAAACCGGCCTTCGGTGGGAAAATCAAGTTGGACCGCGGCAACGTCGATCAAATCGGCCTTTTTTACCACGGTGACTTTTCCAAAAATAAATTTGTGGAAAGCCTTGAGGTATTCCACCGTAAGCTCGTTAAGGTGTTTTTTGATCTCCTGCTTCTGCACGGGATTCCCGGAAGCCAGGGTTTCAATGTCCGTGTTATCTTCATCCAAAAAATAGCCGCCTTCAAACAGTCCCATACACACCTTACCTTAAAACGAGTCCCCGACAAGATACGCCACGTCTTCTGGCGAGAGGGCCTTGAGCGCGCCGGCGTCGTCGGACAGCAAGGCCCCGGCGAGATCGCTCTTGCGCTTTTGCAGTTCCATGATCCGCTCCTCGATTGTATCCTTGGCGATAAGCCTGTAGCAAAACACCGGGTTCGTTTGTCCGATACGGTGGGCGCGGTCTATCGCCTGCGACTCCACGGCGCTGTTCCACCACGGGTCAAAAATGAAGATGTAATCCGCGGCGGTAAGGTTAAGCCCCGTGCCGCCGGTCTTGAGCGTCATGATAAAGGCCTTGACGCTGTTGTCGGTCTGGAAACGTCGCACCAGCGACTGGCGATCCACCGTGGCGCCGGTCATGGTAAGATTGGGGATGCCCATCGCGGCGAGATCCTCGCTCACGAGATCCACGGTCGCCAAAAAGTTCGTAAAGATCAAACATTTGTGATCGTTCTGGACAAGCTCCGAAACCATGTCCTTTAGATACTGCCGCTTTGCAGAAGGCCCGCCGTATTCGCCGTCCGCTTCCGGGACGCTCGCCAAACGCCTGAGTTCCGATAACGCCTTGAACACGATAAACGACGACTTGGAATACGCACCGCTGCCGATAATCCCGTCAATTAACTGCTTGTACTCCTGCCGCCGCCTGTGGTACACGGCCAGATGCGTTTCCTCAAGCTCGATGAAAGAAGTTTCCTCGGTCTTGGCAGGCAGGTCTTTGAGCACGTCGCGCTTTAGGCGGCGAAGCATGAAGGGATAGATTCGGCTGCGCAAATCCTTCATGACATCCTCGTCGCCCGAATCCTGAATGGGATGCAGATAACGTTCGTTGAACATTTTCTCCGAACCGAAAAAATGGGGGTTAAGAAACCGAAACAGGCTGTACAGTTCCCCGAGATTGTTCTCCACCGGTGTGCCGCTCATCGCGATTTTATGGGCGGCCTTTAGGGAAAGCACCGCCGCGGTGGTCTGGGTCGTAAGGTTTTTTATATTCTGCGATTCGTCCAGAATGATATAGAGGAAGTCGATTTTCTGAAAATCCTCGACATCCAGCCGCAGGGTTGCGTAAGTGCTTAAAATTATGCGAAAGTCCTTGCCGTCCAATCCCGCGCTGTCCCTGTTGTTCCCGTAATGCACGGTAAAGGGAAGTTCCGGCGCGAATTTTTCCAACTCCGCAGTCCAGTTAAAGACCAAAGTCTTTGGGCAAAGTATAAGGCACCTGCCTTGAGTGCCGCTCGCATAAAGTGAACGAAGCAAGGCGATTACCTGTATGGTTTTTCCCAGACCCATCTCGTCCGCAAGACACGCACCCATTCCGTATTCCCGCAGGTAATCCAGCCAGCGCACCCCGAATTCCTGATACGGACGAAGCGCGCCGTTTTCCAAAAGCCATTCCCCGGGCCGCTTCGCAATGGTGTTGTACTTGGTAAAGAACGGGCGGGCATCTTCCCAAGCCGCGCCTTCGATCTCGATGGACTCGTCCTTCAACAACAAGGGAATGTCGTAATAGGAAATCTCCACTTCCGAATCCTTGCCCTTGACACGAGAGATAAGCCGTTCCAGCCTGTCCATCGTGCGCTTGTCGGGAAGGGATCGGCTGCCGTCCGCCAAGGTGATGAAAGAGTCCTTGCGGTATTCCGCCATGAACCTGGCGAAGGAAAAACTCTGCCCCTCAAGTTCGACGACGGCATCCCCGGAAAGATAGTCGATGCCCTTGCCCATGGAAAGGCGCACGCGGGGTTTGGAGAAATTCAGCTTGTACCCGCCAAGCACCTGCGTTTCCAACAACACGAACTGCTGCGACAAATCGATGATATTCTTGCCAAGAAAATCGCCCGCGAAATCCGGCGCAATAATAAAGCGACCGTTTTCCTCGTAGACCGAATCCTTCGCAGCCCCCTTGTTCCCCCGGCTCAACATGCCCCTGAAAAGATCCTCCGGCGGCTGCGGGAAAATCACCTCGGCGACGCCCAGCACCTTGTCGGCCTCGTTCATCTCGACCACCGAAACGATATCCTCGTTTTCCAGAAACAGCGGCGGAAACCCGCGCAGGAAACTTACGGGACGCACATGCAGATACTCGTAACGGTCGATCTCCATAAAGAGCAAGGCGGGTAGGGCGGACGTGGGGCGGATTCGCTTGACCCTCCAGCCCTCGTACATGATTTCCAAGTTGGCGAAAGTCGAAAATATCAACGAAAGAAAAACGGGAGCCTCGGTTTTCTGAAGACGAGCGAAAATCCTGTCGGTGTCGGCCCAGTGCAGGCCCAAATCCTCGATGGGATATATCTGATTGCCGGCTATTGCCAGGCGGTGGGATACGGTAAAAAAAACGGGCGGGGAATTGCCCGACTCTTCCTTTTTAACCCCCGGCTTTCGCCCAGTCGCGACCAACGCCCCAGATTCGTCCTGCAAGACAAGGGACACGTTGACGTGATCGGCGGTTACGTCCTGTATATGAAGGGTGCAACGAAACGAGCCTTCCGCCTCCCGCAGAATTTCCCCCTGGGCATTCCGCAACAAACCCGCCGACAGGGCGTGTCTGATAAGCCGTTCGTCGGGATTGGAAAGGGTATAGGTGTCGGAACCGTCGCCGTCAAAATCGTAGGCGTACTCAAAGGCCCGTTTATGGGCAAGGAATTCCCTTAAAAGCTCCCGCTGGACGCCTGTAAACCTACGGAAATCGGGAACTTGCTGGGTTTTTCCGCCGGAGCGGGCATTGTTACAGAAACGGAAGGAGGTCTGGCCGCCTTCCCTGTCGATAACGAAGTAAAACCCCTCTTTGCCGTTTTTTTGTTTTCTATCCATCATGTGCTTTGTGGTATTTTACAACGTCCTTTGCCTTGTGGCAATACGGCAATCGAACTTTGGGCTATCAAAAACAAACCTTTTTTGCTTCCCTAGGGCTTGATTTTACTTGAAGCAATCCCCCACTTGAACCACCCGGGCGAATTCGGTATACTCACACTATAAGATGAACGCCACGCCATTCCATGTCGCCGGTTTGCGATTCTCTTGCACCCGCTGTTCAGGTTGCTGCCGCCATGAAGGTGGCTTTGTGTATCTGTCAGAGAAGGATCTTTCCCGCCTGGCGGAAGGGTTCGACATGGATTATTCCGCATTCATCGCGGCCTGGTGCCGCTGGGTTCCCTACACCCCGGGCAGGGAACGCCTGTCGCTTCGGGAAAAGGCGAACCTTGACTGCGTCTTCTGGGGCGCCGGTGCCTCCGACGGGTGCTCGGTTTACCATTCCAGACCGCTCCAGTGCAGGGCCTTTCCTTTCTGGGATTCGGTCATGTGCTCGCAGGGGGCGTGGGAAAGGGTCGGCATGGAATGTCCCGGGATAAACTCGGGGGCGTTGCATACAAGGGAAGAGATTGACGGCTTTCTCCGCCAGCAGGAGGAGGAATTGGTGATAGAGCGCGCCGCGACGCGCTCCGAGGGGGCCTAGGTGCGGATACGTTTCTGGGGGGTCCGCGGCTCCCTGCCCGCCCCCTTGTCGGCCTCCATGGTCAGGGACAAGTTTTCCGCGATACTGCGGCAGGCCCTGCCAGAGGATCTCGCCGATCCCGAAAGCAGGGATCGTTTCCTCGCCGGCCTTCCGCCCTGGCTTTTCGGCACGGTTGGCGGCAACACCTCCTGCGTGAGCGTGAGCCTGGACGGTTTCGACGAGCAGATCGTCTTCGACTGCGGATCCGGCATAAGCGAGCTGGGAAAGGCCGCTGCCGGGAACCCTCCGTCCAAATACCACCTCTTCCTGTCCCATTTCCACTGGGATCATCTGCAGGGGTTGCCGTTTTTCGCCCCCGCCTTCAACCCATCGGTCGGCATCGATTTTTACTCGCCCAAGCCGGGCTTTCAGGAGGATCTCTCGGGGCTCATGTGCGAGCCCTATTCCCCGATCAGGCTGGGGAACATGGCGGCCGGGCAGGTTTTCCACCTGCTGAAGGCCCCGGTCGGAATAGGGCCCGCGACCGTTTCCTTCAGGGAAATGAACCACCCCGGGGGATCGTTCGCGTATCGGGTCGCCCACGGGGAAAAGCGCTTCATCTACGCCACGGACGTGGAGCTGGAGCCCAACGATTTCGTCAAGACCGACGAAAACGCGGCATTTTTCGCGGACGCGGACATGATGGTGGTGGATTCCCAGTACACCCCCATGGAGGCCATCGAGAAGCGCAAATGGGGGCACAGTCCGTACAGCATCGCGGTGGAGTTCGCGATGAACTGGGGGGCCAGGCGACTTGTCCTGTTCCACCACGATCCCGGCTCCGACGACAGGCGGCTCCACGAGATCCTCCGGTCGGCCCGGCAATACCTGGAGCTCATGCGCGGCGAGGGAATGGAGATAAGCCTTGCCTGCGAGGGCATGGAAGTTGCATTGTAGCGATTGGCAAAGGAGAAGGACATGCCACGGATTGTCAAACGTTTAATTGGTCTCGTCGCGGCGCTGGTCGCCCTGGCCCTTTTCGCCGGCGTCGCCCTGGTCGCCGCTTTCGCCTTCGGCAACTCCCCGCCCGCGGCCCTGCCCAGCCCCTTCCCGGAGATCGACGGGGTGACGCTGGAGTACCGCGCCGGGGCGGTTCCCGGCACCGCGAACGCGGTGGTGCGTTTCGAGGTGCGGCGCGGGGAAAGCTCGCAGTCGGTGGGGAACCGGCTTGAGCTTGCCGGCCTTATCCGGAACCGTCATTTCTGGAACCTTCTTGGTCGGTTCAGCGACGAGCACATCAGGGCCGGCAGCTACCTGATCGAGTTCCCCTCGAACCAGGTGGCGATCCGCCGGCTTCTGGAGGAGGGCAGGGAGATACTGCTGAGGGTCACCGTGCCGGAGGGCCTTACGGTGAGGGAGACCGCGCTGATCATGGAAGGCGCGGGCATAACCACGGCGCGGGAATTCATCGCCGCCGCGTCCGACCCGGAGATCCTCGCCCGCTACCGCGTTCCCACCCCCACCATGGAAGGCTTTCTCTTCCCGGACACCTACCTGTTCCCCGCCGGCTTCCCAGCGACGAGGATCGTGCAGACCATGGCGGACAACTTCTTCGCCCAGGTCGCGGCGATCGACGCGAGGCTGCTGGCGATGCCGCCGGAGGAGCTTCTTCGGGTGGTCGTCCTCGCGTCGATAGTCGAGAAGGAGTACAGCGTCGCGGAGGAGGCCGCGATCATGGCCGGGGTCTTTTCCAACAGGCTGGACATCGGCATGATGCTGCAGTCCTGCGCGACGATCGTGTATATCCTGGCCGAGGTGCTTGGCGAGGATCATGAGGAGACGATACTCCACAGGCGTTACGGGAACAGGATTCTCTACAGGCATCTTGTCATACGCAGCCCATTCAACACCTACATGGTGCCGGGGCTTCCCCCGGCGCCGATTGCGTCGCCCGGGGCCATCGCGTTGCGGGCCGCCTTCGCGCCGGCGCGGACCGAGTACCTTTTTTTCGCCTTGAGGCCCGGCGGAAGCGGCAGCCACAATTTTTCCAGGACTTTGGCGGAGCATAACAGGTTCGCGAGGGAATTCCACGAGTCGCTCAGATAGGGCGTTCTTTTCGTAAGGGGTTGGTTACGATTAAACCAGGGGCCATGGGTCGCATAGCCAAATCAACCATTCAGGAAGTGCACGACAGGCTTGACGCCGTCGCCGTGGTCGAGGACTATGTGCGGCTTGAAAGGCGCGGCGGGCGTTACTGGGGCAGGTGCCCTTTCCATTCCGGGGGGCAGGAGCGGACGCCCTCGATGAAGATCGATCCGGACAAGAAGCTGTATTACTGTTTCGGCTGCAACAAGGGCGGCGGGATTCTTGACTTCGTGATGGAGATGGACAAGACCGACTACCCGGAGACCATCCGGAACCTTGCCCGGAAATTCGGCGTGCAGATCGTCCACGAGGAGGGTGCGCCGGGTGACGCCGCGGAGCGCGAGGCCGCGCATTCCCGCAGGGAGCAGCTTTTTGAGCTGTACCGCCGGGTCGCGGTGACCTTCGGCCATTTCCTTCTGGAAAAGCCGGAGGGGAGGCCCGCCCTGGACTACCTTCTTTCCAGAAGCATGGGCATGGACGAGATCAAACGTTTCAGGCTTGGCTACTCCCCGGGGGACAGGAACTGGCTGTACCGCTTCCTGCAAGAAAAGGGCTACTCGCGGGAATTCCTGGACGGCTCCGGGCTTTTCTCGACGAACTACCGCGGCATGGCTTTTTTCTCCGGCAGGCTGATGTTCCCCATCGCGGACAGGCAGGGGCGGACCGTGGCCTTCGGGGGCAGGGCGCTTCCCGGGGCCGCGCAGTCCGACGGCAAAGAGCCGCCCAAGTACATCAACAGCCGCGAGACCGACGCCTACAAGAAGGGGCAGATACTCTACGGGCTGGATTTAGCCCTGCCGGAGATACGGAGGACGAAGACCGTCTACATAGCCGAGGGCTACATGGATGTGATGGCCCTGCACCGGGCCGGCGTCGCCAACTCGGTGGCCCCCTGCGGCACGGCCTTCACGGACGAGCAGGCCAAGCTGCTTGCGAACTGGGCGGATGCGGTTGTGCTGGTCTTCGATTCCGACGAGGCGGGTCTGAAGGCGGCGGACAAGGGCATAGTGACCTGCCGCAAAAACGGCCTCGCCTGCTCGCTCGTGGCCCCGGGAAAGACCGAGGACGGCGAGGAAATGAAGGATCCCGCGGATATTCTGCAAAAATTCGGCGCGGAAACCTTGAAAAAGTTCACGCTAAACGTTATAGTGGATTTCGAGTATCTTATCGCCAGGGGCAAAACGCTGTACGACATTTCCATACCCCAAGGGAAAGCGGAGGCATTCACCGTGCTTTACCCGTATTTGGATGCGTTGAGTTCGCAGACGGAGCGGGACGCCTGCATCGAGGCCGCCGCCGACGCCCTGCGGGCGGATCGTGAGTCCGTGAAGGCCGATTACGGACGCAGGCGGCCCGCGCCGGGCAGGGAGGCGACCGGCGACCTTGAGGAAGCCGCCCCCAATACGGACGAGGCGATAAACCCGAAGATCGAGTTGTTACTGCTTACGCTGGTGGCGGTCAACACAAGTCTGTACGCCGAATTCCGCGCCTCCGTCGGGATGCGGGAGATAGAGGATCCTGCCGCGAAGGAACTCTTCGTCGCCCTTGAGGAATGTTTCGTGAACGAGGAAAGCGGCACCGAGGCTCTTCTCGCCCGCGTCACTTGGGACAGGCTGCGGGAATTCGTGGTGAAGAAGGCGGCCTCCGGCGAATTCGGTTTTCGGGAAGGCGGGACGGTTGATTCCGATGGGGCTTTCGACCCCGTAAAAATGATGAAGGATGGTATAAACAGGATAAGAGTGAACAAACTCCGGAGCAGGGTTTCTGAGATAGGCAGCGAGTTGCGGTTTCTGGAGCGGAATCAGGGTGCAGGGGATGGCGGCGATTTGCAGGACTTGATCGCCGAGAAAATGGAACTGGACGCAAAAATACGCGAACTGGAAGGTAAATAATTGATGACGGATACGCACGAAGCAGAAGAAGCCGAGATGGAAGACGATATTGCCTCCATGCAGGATCCCATGGAAACGGAAGCCGTGAATGAGCCTCTGGACGTGAGCAAGATATTGATCGCCGCGGCCGAGGAGCAGATTCTGGTGGAGGCCGAGGCCGCCCGCGAGGCGGAAGCGTTTGCGGACAAAACGCCTGAGCGGGAACCGGGGGACGCCGATGCCGCCGAGGACGCGGCGGCGGAAGAGGGCGGGCTGGAGTCGAATCCCGCCGTGGTCAAGCTGCTCGAATACTCCGGGAAAAAGGAGTCGAAGGCGATTTCCTTCGACGAGATTTCCGAGTTCCTGCCCGAGGACATCTTCGGCACCGAAAAGATGGAGACCGTGCTGGCTTTGCTTGAAGCCAACGGCATACAGGTGGTCGAGGAGGACAGCCTGGCCGAGGAGGACGGCAAACCCGAGAAAGCCAAACGCGACGATTCAGGCAAGAAGCGCGCCGACACGGCCGATAAGAAAACCTCCCTTGTGGACGATCCGGTCAGAATGTACCTGCGGGAAATCGGTCGGGAAAGCCTTCTGACGGCGGAGCAGGAAATCGAGCTTTCCAGGCAGATGGAGGAGGGGGAGAACATCATCAAGGACGTGATCAAAAAGTCTGGCGTGGTCATTCCCGAGTTTCACCGCATAGTCGAGGAGGTGTCTTCCAAGAAGGAGGCGCGGGAGCTTAACCTTTCGAAAAAGGAGATGACCGAATTCCTGGCGGAGCGCAAACGCCTGATCTCGTTCTACAGGGACGCCCTGCGCACGATTCAGGGGGATCTTAGAAACTACGTCGAAATCAAGCAGCGGCTCATAGACCGCGGCTCGGATTATTTCACGGACAAGGACATCACCGGCCTGCGCAAAAGAATCAACCGCGTGCTGAAAAACGTGCAGATCCACCCCGACGAGCTGCAGGACATCTCGGAAAAATTCATCAAGGCGGCAAAGGAAATAAACGAAAACCGTAAGGAACAGGAACGCATAGGAAGGCATCTTCAGGTCGAGGCGTTGAAGGATCTGCGCACCCTTGGGCGCAACCTTACCATACAGGCGGAAAGGGAGCGGCTGGAGGAGGAACTGGGGCTTTCCGCTGATGAAATCAAGGAAAAGATCAGGCTCATACAGGTAAAGGAAAAAAACCTCCGCTCGATCGAAAACGAGTTCGAGGAGACGAGCGAGAACATCAGCCTGATGGCCAAGGAGATACGCGACGGCAGGGGCAAGATGAAACGCGCCAAGGATCGGCTCATCAAGGCCAATCTTAGGCTGGTGGTTTCCATCGCAAAAAAATACACCAACCGCGGGTTGCACTTCTTCGATCTGGTGCAGGAGGGCAACATCGGCCTTATCAAGGCCGTCGAGAAATTCGAGTACAAGAAGGGGTTCAAGTTCTCGACCTACGCGACCTGGTGGATCAGGCAGGCGATCACGCGGTCCATATCCGATCAGGCGCGGACGATTCGCATTCCCGTGCACATGATCGAACAGATCAACAAGGTGTCGCGGGAATCGCGCCAGCTTCTGCAGGCTTTGGGCCGGGAGCCCACGGACGAGGAGATCGCCGACCGCCTTGGCTGGACGGTGATACGGGTCAAGCAGGTGAAGAAGGTCGCGAGGGAGCCGATCAGCCTTGAGATGCCGATTGGCGAGGAGGAGGATTCCCTTCTGGGGGATTTCATCGAGGACAAGGACGTGGAGAACCCGGCCCACCGCACCCAACGGACGCTGCTGCAGGAGGAGGTCGCCGAGGTGCTTGCCACATTGCCGCCCCGCGAGCAGGAGGTGCTCAAGATGCGATTCGGGCTGGGTGACGGCTATTCGCTCACGCTCGAGGAGGTCGGGTTGCTTTTCAAGGTGACGCGGGAGCGCATCAGGCAGATAGAGGCGAAGGCCCTGCGCCGGCTTCGTCACCCAAGGCGGGCGACGAAGCTCAAGGATTTTTTGGACAATTAGACACTTTTTTAAAACGAGGAGCGGATATGGTAACTGAAAACGAGCTTAACAAGTTGCGGGTGCTGCAGGACATTCTTTCGCGGAAGATACAGCTGGAGCAGACGATCCTGGAGATACCCAAGCAGCTTGTGAATCTGGAAGAGGCGTACAACAGGACGCGGAAGGCGTTCATAGAAAAAAACATGGATTACGAGAAACTCAAGGAGGCCGAGGCGGAGGCCAGGTCGTTCCTCAAGGAGGCCGAGGCCGCGAGGGAAAAGGCCGAGAGGACCATCTCCGAGATCAACACCCAGCGCGAGTACGAGGCCTTGGACAAGGAGCGTCACGCCGCGGAGGAAAAGGAGCAGCAGTACGGCAAGGAGGTTCAGCAGAAGGAAAAGGCCATGCATGAGCTGAACACGGACATAAAGCGGTACGGCGGGCTTATCGAGCAGCAGGAAAAGGATCTCGCGGACAAACGTTCGGTAATCGAGGCCGAAAAAGCCGAAAAGAACGCACAGATCGAGGCCCTGCAAAAGGAAGAGAAGGAACTGACCGATGATCTTGACAAGGAGGTCGTGTTCAAGTTCGAGCGGATTCTTCGCAACAAGATGGGGATTGGCATCGTCGCGATAAAAGGCAACGTGTGCATGGGCTGCCACATGATTCTTCCCGCGCAGTTTTCCAACAACGTCCGTCTGGGCGATGAATTCATTTTCTGCCCCTACTGTTCGCGAATTCTGTTCTACGAGGAAACGACAGATGGCGAGGAGGTGTTCTTCGACTCCGGCGATTCCGGCGCGTTGTACGAGCCGGACGAGGAGGAAGAGGAATTCGAGGAGGAGGAAGGGGAGGTCGAGAAGATCGCCGATTTTGACGAGTGATTTTGGGCGATGGACCTGACCGCCGCCCGGCGCCTCGAAAACATGTTCGGGGTTGCCGGGAGGAAAGTCCGGGCTCCGCAGGGCATGATGCCGGGTAACTCCCGGGCTCCGGGCGACCGGGGACAGACAGCGCAACAGAAAGCAAACCGCCAACCGGTTGCCCTTGCAGGGCAACCGGCGGTAAGGGTGAAATGGTGGGGTAAGAGCCCACCTCGGCGGCGGCGACGCGGTCGGAAGGATTTCGGCTTTGCGTGCAGGGCCGGAAAACGGCAAGCCTCATCAGGAGCAAAGCCAAGCAGCGCGGCGGCCTGTCATTCGGGCCGCGCCGGCGGCCCGTCGGTCAAGCGCGGGTAGGCTGCACGGAAAAGGCCGGGAACGGTCTTTCCAGACAGATGGCGGTTGCCGATTGACGGCCTGGGTCGTCAATCGGACACAGAACCCGGCTTACGGTTCATCGTCTTTTTTTTACGTTGACAGGAAACCTTGCGAGCGTATCGTTGTTTAGAAGGGCACCGATTTAATCCAATGGGGGATAAAACTGGTGCTACTTGCACCGCAGGGAACCGCTGATTCCGCAGATTTATTCAGCGGTTCCCGTGGTTTCCTGCAAATAGATTGCCTGTCGCATGGGAACGCGCCGGGCTAAGGAGGGTGTATGAGGAACGTATATCTTGAGGCGTTGCCTTTGAAGGGCATCGCGAAGTATTCGGGCGGGCAGCCCAAGAACGCCGTCCCCTTTGCGGGGTATCCAAGGCAGCATCCGTCCGAAAAGAGCAAGCTGATCCTTGTTTACGAGCCCTTGGGCTCCAATCCCACGGTCATGGAGTTCAAGCTGGACGACGTGCTTTCTGTGGAGGAGGTTCCGTCCGTGGTCACCGAGGCGGGCGAGGGGATTCCGCTGATTCGGCTTTGGATACGGAAAGGGGCGCACGGGGTTATCCTTGAGCCCTTCGAGGTGGACAGCCCGATGAAGTTCGCCACCAAATCCATGGAGATACGGGAACGCTTCATAATGGCCGGTGCGCCTGGCTCGGGTTCCGCCGCGGGAACCGGATCGGAAAGCCGGGCTTTCATGTAAGATGGAGCGGTACGCCTCGTTTTTCGAGGGCGGGGCCGAAGCCGGCATCCGTTGCGCCCTTTGCCCCAACCGCTGCGAAATCCCGGACGGAGGTTTCGGGTCATGCGGCGTTAGGGGGAGCAAGAACGGCGAGGGCGTTCTTCCCTTTCATGGCCATGTAACGGGCCTTGCCTTTGACCCTATCGAGAAAAAACCGCTGTTCCATTTTCGCCCCGGCACGGAAATCCTTTCCGTGGGCTTCGTCGGGTGCAATCTCCGCTGCCCTTTCTGCCAGAACTGGCGCATCTCTCGCACAACGTCCGCCCCTAGGGAACCGCTGAATAAATCAGCGGTTCCCTCTGCATTTGCTCCCTGCGGTGCGCAAATGCGGTTAAGTAGCACTGATTTAATCCCCATTGGATTAAATCAGTGCTTCCCTGGCAAGCGGATGACGCCCGCGGAAATCCTTGCCGCGGTGTGGCGTAGGGAAGGGCGGGCGATCGCCTACACCTATTCCGAGCCGCTGGTTCATGCGGAATTTCTTTTGGACTGCATGTCGTTAGCACGCAGGTACGGCATCGCCAACGTGCTTGTCACCAACGGGTACGCCTGCGCGGATGCGGCGGAGGAAATCCTTTCCCTTGTCGATGCCGCCAACATAGACCTGAAGTGCTTTTCCCCGGAGACCTATGCGCAGACCCTCGGTGGGGTTACCGAGGGCGGTCTTCCCGGGGGAAACGCCTTGGAAACCGTCCTTGCCTTTATCTGGCTTGCCCGCGCTAAAAACGTGCATGTGGAAATCACCACGTTGGTCGTCCCGGGCATGAACGATTCCCCCGCCGAGCTGGATGCCTGCGCCGACTTCATCGCGTCCCTTAACGCCGAAACCGGCAGGCCCGAAATACCCTGGCACCTTTCCGCTTACCACCCCAATTATCTTTGGAAAACCCCAGCCACCGATCCCGGGGTTTTGTTGAGTGCGAAGGAGCGGGCCGAAAGGAAACTGAAGTTTGTGTATGCGGGCAATATCCCCGGGGAGGTAAATGATACTCGTTGCCCAGTTTGCGGTGCGCTTCTGGTACGCCGTTTGGGGTACAGGACGGAGCCGGTCGGACTTGTGCGGCCCAGGGATGGCGGGATTTGCTTTCGTTGCTCCGCTTGCGGCTGGGATACGGGGATTGCCCGTTTAACCGATGCGCCGGGCGAATGAACGAACCCCGCCGCAAGCACTAAACTTGACCCACAGATCCGCCCAGCTCTTCTTGTGCCTTTTACTCTATGGTTTTAGCGTCATGCTACGACCTGCTCGCAGCATCTACAGCAAAATATAGTCTTATAATCCAATAAATACTGCGATTAAA
>Ga0209755_10003458_pt1 | contig 19801 bp, 12 predicted proteins | sample TergutCo191P1_FD_187301 | JGI IMG/M metagenome (GOLD analysis project Ga0209755, IMG submission 187301) | Cornitermes sp. P1 segment gut microbial communities from Petit-Saut dam, French Guiana - Co191P1 (SPAdes) (version 2) | ecosystem: Host-associated > Arthropoda: Insects > Digestive system...
GGCAGCTTCCGGAAAACATACTGGAACATTCATATAACGAGGCAAGAGATTCTTTTGAAAAGCGTTATCTGGAGTTCCAACTTTCTAAAAATAATGGTATAATCTCAAGGACTGCGGAGGCTATCGGGATTTACCCGAGCAACCTTCATGCAAAATTAAGGAAATACAGCATAACTCAAACTAAAGGTAAGGAAGATTTATGAAAGAGTTGACAGATCGCCAAAAACAAATACTTAACTTTATTGCTGAATATATTAAAAAAAATTCATACCCTCCCACAATAAGGGAGATTGCGGATCATTATGAAATTTCCGTTAAGGGCGCACATGATCATATTACCGCGTTAAGAAAAAAGGGACACCTTAGACAGGTTGATAAGCGTCCGCGCACAATGGGCCTTATCCATTTTAAGCCGGAAGATTTGGATATGTTGAGCATTCCGCTTCTTGGAACAGTCGCCGCGGGCATGCCGATTTTATCAGAAGAAAACTACGACGGCAACATTATGCTGCACCGTTCAATGTTAAGAAAAAATAAAAAATATTTCGCGTTAAAAATAAAAGGCGATTCAATGTCCGGCGCGGGAATTCTTGAAGGTGATCTTGCGATAATCGAAAAACAAAGCACCGTCCGTAACGGGGAAATTGCCGTTGCAGTTATCGACGAAGCTGTGACGCTTAAGCGTTTTTACAAAGAAAGCACAAGGATCAGGCTGCAGGCGGAAAACCCCGCTTATAAACCGATATACAGCCACGACGTAAAAATTCTCGGGCGGCTTTTTACATTAATCCGCTCTTATTAAAATGGCCGGCGCGTTATCAAATGTATATATCTTTCTTGGCCCCGAACTTGGAAAAAAGCAAGACGCGTTAGACGCAATTAAAAATAAAAAAAAGAACGCGGAAATTTTTTCCTTTTATGCGGGGGAAACCCCTGTCAGCGCGATAGCGGACACTCTTTTAAACATCGGGCTTTTTTCCGATTCGCGCGTAGTAATTGTAAAAAACGCCGATCTGATTAAGAAAAAAGACGAAACAGAACTGCTTGCTTCCTGCATGAAGAATATTGATCAAAACGCGGTTTTAATCCTGCTCTCTGATGAAATTAAGCTTGCCGCGGGCATTGAAGACGCTTTTGAAAAAACCGGCGTATCAAAAACTAACCGTCAGGTTTTTTATGAAATGTTTGAACGGGAAAAGCACGAATGGCTTATATCATTTTTTAAGCGCGAAGGTTTTAATATCAACAGGGACTGCGCCGCCGCGGTTTTGGAACTTGTAGAAAATAACACAGACGCTCTTAAAAGAGAATGTTCGCGCCTTTTATCGTTTCTGCCGAAAGACAAAAATATTACCCCTGACGATATTGAAAAATGGCTTTCCCACAACAGGGAAGAATCGGCGTTTACGCTTTTTTCGCGGATTGCCTCCGGCGATCTTGCAAAAGCGCTTGAATCGCTTTCCGTTATGTTAGCTGCAAAAGAAAGCGCGATTGGCATTTTATCAAGTCTTGCGATGTGCTTCAGAAAACTGGGCGATTACTTATCGCAGCTGGACGAAGGGAACGCGGGCAATAGTTTTGAAATGAAAAAAATAGGGATTACATCGCCGAAAGCAAAAGATGATTACGCGGCGGCGGCAAGAAGATACGACGCGGCGGCCGTACAGGCGTGTCTTGCGCTGACATACGAATATAATGTCCTTCTGCGTTCTCCTGTTTCTGTCATGGAAAATATTCTGATGGACAGATATATTGTTTCTGTTTTAAATATTCCTCGATAAGCTTTGACGTTTCGTCGAAATCACTGTGAAGAAGCAGCCCGGCAATTTTTCCAAGTTTTTCTTCGATTTCTTTAGACCATGATTTTTCCCTGATTTGCGCAAGCAGATCCTTTGCGGCCTTTTTATTATATACAGAACATGCCGCCTTTATTTCCTGCAGCAGCTCTTTTAACAATGTTAAATCGCCTTCTTCTTTATCATTTTCTTCGATGTATCCTTCTTTCGCCTCAAGTCTGTGGATAACCGAGTACAGCTTCTTCATAAACGAAGGAAGCTCTTCTATAATTACCTCTGTTTTTTTATCGCGTCCGGCCTGTTCCAAACTTTGAGCTTCAATGGAAAGATCCGATTCGCCGATATTAGCAAGCGCGCTTTTCATGGCGTGAATATTGATAATAAACATGGAAACATCATCAGCCCTGCGGCATTTATTAATAAAAATCGCTTCCATTATGTTAGCTGCTTTTTTCGCGTCCCTCAGGAAAAACTCGGCAAGCTGAGGATCGATAATCGGCTGATTTAAGCGCGTTCTTAATTTTTCTCTTTGTTTATTCGCGGCTTCTAGAACTTCCGGCGTCTGTTTATCGCGTACATATTTATTAAGCGCCTGATTAAGCTGGCGGATATCAATCGGTTTGGAAATAAAATCGTCAAAATCATTCTGCAAAAACATTTCCGCCTGCCCCGCAAGCGCGTTAGCTGTCAATGCAATAATTATGTTTTTATATTTCATGCTGCGGATAATTTTCGTAGCTTCTATCCCGTCCATTCCGGGCATCATGTGATCCATAAAAATAATATCATAAGAACTGCCGTCTCTTATTTTATTAATCGCTTCATAAGCGCTCATGGCGGTATCTATTGAAAGTCCGTAAGGTGACATAAGGCCTTTTGCTACATATAAATTAGTCTCAACATCATCTACTATTAACACCCTTCCATAGGGCATATACTCGTGTTTTATCCGTATCGTTCTGATCTTGGCGGCGCTTGTAAAATTAAGCTGCATAAGATTTTCGGCAAGCTCCCTGCCTATTGTTTCTTTATCTAGGCATTTTTGCGGTATGCGGATATTAAATTTCGAGCCCATTCCCGGCGTGCTGTCAATTTCTATCTCTCCGTCCATCATCTGCAAAAGATTTCGCGTAATGTTCATGCCAAGGCCTGTGCCGACTGTTTTTCTGTTGGCTTCCATGTTAAAACGCGCATATTCGCTTCCCAGTTTCTGCACCTGCTCTTCTGTCATGCCCTGCCCTGTATCGGTGATACTGAAAATAATTATTACATCAGGAGTTATATCGTTTTCAGAACACAGTAAAGTTTCTCCGTCGGCGTTTTCAGGCATTTGGTTTTTAATTTCAGAAGTGATATTAAAACTGATCATGCCTTCCTGCGTGTACTTAAAAGCGTTAGAAAGCAGATTATTTAAAATTTGCTTAATGCGAAGCTCATCGCCGTACAGCATCAGAGGCACATCTTCGTTAATATCAAGCTTAAACTCGATTGGCTTGCTTTCGTAGCGCATCATGTTTAATTGAACTGTATCGTGGATAAGGCTTGCTATATCATACTGAGTGGGATTTAATTCAAGCTTGCCCGCTTCTATTTTTGAAAGATCAAGAATGTCATTTATTATGCCAAGCAGTAAATCGGCGGAATTATAAATTCTTTCCAGCGCGTCTTTTGTAGACTGTCCCAGCGAATGATCCTGCAGCTGGATTTCCGTAATGCCAAGAATCGCGTTCATCGGCGTGCGGATTTCATGGCTCATTTTCGCAAGAAAATCGCTTTTCGCCTTGCTGCTTTCTTCGGCGATTTCCGCTTTCCGCATTTCCGCGAACATCGCTTTCTGCTCGCGCATATCTCTTATGTATTCTGTTACGGTAAATTCGTCCTTGTGTTTAACGCGCACACATGTGACTTCGGCGGGAACCGGCGTACCGTCTAATTTTTGATGCATCCATTCAAAGCGGCTGTAACCTTCGTTCAGCGCTTTTTTAACAAATCTGCTGCCCTTTGAAGATGATTTTTCTCCGTCAGGCTGGTATTCAGGCGACAGGCTGTTAAAGTTATTGATAAATTCTTGCTTATTTGATAAGCCGAACATTTCCACAGCTTCCTGATTACAATCTGTGATTCTCATGTTCTTGTCCCAGAACATTGCGCATAACGGAGCGGCGTCGATTAACAGCTGGATTCTTTCTTCAGCTTCGCGCATTTTCATAGTCTGAAGATTGCGGTTAACAGAAGTGCTCATCATAAGACCCGCGGATGTCAGAATGCTGATTTCTTCATTCATGAACGTCCGTTCGCGGCGGCAGTCATTTATCGAAAACAGCCCCCAGAAACCGCCTTCCAGAAACATCGGTATCATCACGATTGACTTCATATCGTAATAGCCCAGAAAATCCCTGTCTTCTTCAGACAACTCGGATAAAGGCGCGTTTATATAATTACCGTTTAAAAATAATTTTTCCCATCCCTTTTTCATGCTGTAGGGAAAATGAAGTCCGTACGGCACTTGTCTGCATTTCCTGCCGTAATCGCTAAGCCATTCATGGCGAAGGACAAAGTGCCGCTCTCCGTCAATTGTTTCATTGCACCAAATCTGCACGCGGTCAACGCCAAGACAGCTGCCGACAAGTGCGAAACTTTTAAATAACGTTTTTTCAAAAGAGACACTATCATTGCTCGTTAATAAAATTGTTGCGGCCGTATTCACCGTATCAAGCAGGCGGGCCTGTTGTTTCATATCTTTGTTCCGGGAAAAAAACATTATTACTTATTCCTTGTTTTCATTATATTGAATATGCTACTATTTATCAATCAATCATTAAAGAGGTAAATTTTGAAGTTTACTGACGGTTATTGGATGATAAAAGAGGACATAGAGCCTCATTTTGCCGCTTATGTTTATGAAGCCCGGCAGCAGGGTGACGAACTTGTATTATACGCGCTTGAAAAACAAATAAATCACAGGGGAGATACGCTTAACGCACAGCTTCTTACTATCAGGTACTCAAGCCCGATGGCGGACATAATCAAAGTGAGAGTGTCGCATTTTGAAGGAGCGAATGATAACAGACCGCGTTTTCCCCTTGAATCAGATCCTTCTTTTAAACCGTCTATAAACATCACAGATAAAGAAGCTCTCTTTCAAAGCGGCAGTCTTTCAGTTTCAAATGAAATCAAACAAAACTGGAATCCGGTTTTTAAGGGAGACGGCAAAGCACTGACAAAAAATCTTTTCCGCTCCACAGGTTACATGATAAAAAAAGGAAAAGGCCCGCATAAACAGGATGCAGTTTTTATAAAAGATGAGTTATCGCTTTCTGTCGGAGAGCTCGTTTACGGTCTCGGCGAACGATTCGGTCCATTTATCAAAAACGGACAGACGATTGACATCTGGAACGCCGACGGCGGAACTGCGAGCGAACAGGCATATAAAAATATTCCCTTTTACATGACAAATAAAGGGTACGGAGTTTTCATTAACGACCCGGGAAAAGTTTCGCTGGAGATAGGCACAGAAAAAACAGCACGCGTTCAATTCTGCGTCAGCGGCGAATATCTTGAGTATTTCATAATTTACGGCCCTGATCCAAAAACAATTCTTGAGCGTTATACCACACTCACGGGAAAACCGGCGATGCCGCCTGAATGGAGTTTCGGCCTTTGGCTTTCAACATCATTTACAACTTCCTACGATGAAAAAACCGTTATGAGTTTTATCAACGGAATGGAAGAAAGAAAAATACCGCTTTCCGTTTTTCATTTTGACTGCTTCTGGATGAAAGGTTTTAACTGGTGCGACTTTACATGGGATAGTGAAACTTTCCCCGATCCAAAGGGAATGTTGTCGCGCATTAAAGCGAAGGGAATAAAAATCTGCGTGTGGATAAATCCCTATATCGCGCAGAGGTCGGCGCTTTTTGAAGAGGGAAAAAAAGGCGGATTCTTTTTAAAACGCAAAGACGGCTCTGTTTACCAGACAGATCAATGGCAGGCGGGAATGGCGATTGTCGATTTTACAAATCCGCAGGCGGTAAAATGGTATACCGATAAACTGGTACAATTAATGGACATGGGCGTTGATTGTTTTAAAACCGACTTTGGGGAAAGAATTCCCGGAGACGCGGTTTATTTTGACGGCGGCGATCCGCAAAGGCATCACAATTTTTATTCATATATTTACAATAAAACTGTATTCGAACTTTTGGAAAAGAAACGCGGAAAAGGTGAGGCGATTCTTTTCGCGCGCGCTGCAACCGCAGGCGGGCAGAAGTTCCCGCTTCACTGGGGCGGCGACTGCGAATCAACCTTTGAGGCAATGGCGGAAACACTGCGCGGAGGACTCTCCCTTAGCCTTTCAGGATTTGGTTTCTGGAGCCACGACATCGGCGGTTTTGAAGGAATCCCGAACGCAGATCTTTTTAAACGCTGGTTAGCCTTCGGGCTTTTGTCGTCACATTCAAGACTGCACGGCAGCCATTCCTACCGCGTGCCGTGGAGCGTCGACGAAGAATCCGCCGGTGTCTGCCGTTTCTTCACGGAACTTAAAGCAAAATTAATGCCGTACATTTTAAAGTCCGCAAGGGAAGCTCACGAAAAGGGCATTCCTGTGTTACGCGCAATGTTTCTTGAGTTCCCGGATGATCCGGCCTGCTGGCATCTTGACCGCCAGTACATGCTCGGCGGCGATCTGCTTGTAGCGCCTGTCTTCAGCGAAAATTCCAATCAAGGAACTGCGGAAGTCACTTATTATTTACCGGAAGGAAACTGGAAGCAGTACATAACAGGCGAAATTGTAAAAGGCGGCAGATGGATAACGGAAAGCCACGGTTTTTTAAGCGTGCCTGTATTTGTACGCGAGGGCGCGAAGATTTAAAAAAGCCGCGTAAGTTAAAACTCTGTTAAATGAAATTTAACCTGCGGAGGACTGTATCTGCAGATTAACAGATTTTAACTGCTGTGAAAGCGTTTTTATTATATTTTGATCGATGTCAGGATCAAGCTGAAGGACAGCGCGGAAAAGATCGGGCGGCAGTTTCAGAACACAAAGATCTGTCTCCGCCTTAATTGACGCTGTCCTTTCATCGTTTGTAAAAGTCGCCATTTCGCCGAAAAAATTATGTTCATCTATAAACGCGACTCTGCTGCGGAATTCGTTATCAAGATAAACTCCCGCTTTTCCTGATAAAATGTAATAAACATCCTGTCCGCTGCTGTAAAGGGAAAAAACCGTATCGCCTTTTTTAAAAGAAACGCGGTATTTTATTAACGGCCCTGTAAGCACGGAAAAAATTTTATCTGACAATGATTTTTTGGGATTATTTTTTAAATGAATTTGTTTTAAACGTATAAATAAAAGCGCGTCTGAAATATCAAGCACCTGAATCAACTGAGCGCCAAAAAAGAAAAAAACAAAAAAGAAATATACGTTAATCAGAAATAGGAACAGTCTTCCCAATGTTCCGTAAAGAAGATTGTATCTGCCGGGATTTATAAGAACCGAAAACCCCAGCGAAAAAATCTGATAAAAAACAATGCTCACGATTACTCCAAGAACAATTTTTTTTAATGCGGGCGGATTCGCCGGAAAGAATCTGTAAGCGGCCATCGCAAGCAGAGCAAGGCAGAATAAAAATATCACCCTGGATAAATAAATCATAACAGGCTCAAAAATTCCGCCGGATATAAATTCACTTGTATGAATAAACGCGGCAAAAGCACTAAACACGACAAGCGCTATAATGATGACAACTATCGCGAAAAGCCCAAGACCGATGGTAACGGCATTGTTTTTAATTATCGAACGAGTGCCCGGAAACACAACTCCAAGACCGCGCTGTATAGATAAAGCGCAAATCCGCGTTGTCCAAAAAATCGTAATAACAGAAATTAATCCGGTTAATCCTAGATTAGTCGTGCTTAAAAAATCGACGATAAGATTTTCAGCGCAGAAAACGCCGATCAATGTATCCATTTGTCCGAGTATATTTTTAACCAGTTCCGGGGAAGCGGACAGAACCGAAAATATTATGAAAGAAATAAAAAGAAGCGCAGGCGCCGCAGAAAGCAAAAAGCCGTAAGCGCATGCAGCCGCGTGATTCATCAGCCCTTTGCGGTTAAAATGTTCTAATGTAATTAGTAAACGCTGTAATAAAAGAAGAGAAAAGTTTTTTTTCATTGTTATTACTATAACATTTATTACATCGGCTGTCTTCTTTAAAAAAATTTTTCAATTTCAATCATGCGTTTTGCGTACTTGACGCCATATATATACATGAAAAACTTGCAACTAAAAACTCACAGGACATTATGGCTGCGCCGGATACTCTGTATTTGTCAAACAGCTGCCGCGCTTTTCTGCGGCTCTTTATTATCAGCGCAGGATTCGCAGCAGGAGCAGCGTGCGCAGCAAGAGCAGCGTGCGCAGCAAGAGCAGTTATCACAGCTATTTAAATGGAATCTGCTCTTTAGCGGCTCATGGGAAGGATCTGTTTTAAATTCGATTAAAGGGACTCTTAATAACAGAATTGATTTTAAGCTCAACATAATTCCCGCAGGTATTCTTTTGCGCGTTCAGGTTCTGGACAGGCGTCCGCTGAACATCGAGCCGGGAGATTTCCAGTGGGACACGCTTTTCAGCGATTGGCAAAAACGGGTTACAAATTACACAGGCGGCATTTATCATAAGACAACAAACTCGCGGCTTTTATTTGGTGTAATTGACGAAACGGGGCTTCCCGCGCGAATTCGCAATCCATGGATACGCTCCGCGCCGTACGCGGAAAATCACATTCCTTCGTCTGCCGAATTAAGGACATCGGCTTCATCAACAAAAGAAGATGAGCTGTATTTATACCTTTCAAGCCCGTCTTTAAATGTTTTTGGAAATTTTAAAATAAAAGGTTTTATTTCCGCGCAGACAGAAACAGATGAATTCACTCCCGCGCTTACAGGCGGCGTTAACATCAATATAAATAAAAACATTAACGCGTCCGCGGAAATATTTTTAACAGAAAAAGTTTTACAACCCAAAAAATCAAGCACATGGTTTTCTGATCCGCCGCCGCTTCCTCAGCGGGATTTCAGGCTTATCGCCGGCGCAATTTTATTTGAAAGCCCCGCGTTTTCAATTAGTTCAGACATTGCGGTTTCGGAGGTTTTTGCGTGGGGTACTGATATATATTTTAATTTTGGTGCGGCGGTAAAGCCGTCTCTGCCGTTTGAAAATATTACGGCTCTTACAGGCAGGGAAAGACCGCTGTCAATTTCATTCGCGGCGGACGGAGCTGGGAAACGGTTTGTATCAAGAGACGGTATAAGCCACGGCGAAGGATTCAGGAGCGCCGTAAAAATTGAATGGAGGAGCAGATACAGCTCGCTGCTGAGGATAGATATGGTTCTGCGCGGCAATACATTTAACAGCGCTTTTTACAAAAGTTCCGCAGGCTTATATTACCGTTTTCCCTCCTCTGTGCGTATTAACAGCAGTTTTTTGCGCTTAACAACAATTTCCCTTTCCGCTGACCGAAACGCGGAAAACATAAAAAAAATTAACGATTCTTATTCAGTATCAGCCGGATTAAGGTTAAATCCGCAGCGGTCAGCGGCAGGCAGCGCGTTAAATTTTAATTTTGAAGTTTCCTTAAAAGGCATAACAGCGGCGGATGACAATTATCATTTTTTACCTGTCCCGCAAGGATCATGGCGCCGGGATTCTTATTCGATCAGCTGTTTGTTCACATGGTCGCCGCGTATTTTTCAAATAAGATTAAGCGCGGAATATACCAATTTTACAAAAAAAGATGATAAATGGGATGTATCCGCAGGTGTGTCGGCGCGCTTAAAAAATGGAAGATTCGGACTGACAGCGGCTTCGCCTGATTTTCCTAATAAATGGACAATGACGATCACATGGCAGTTTGAAAAAGACGGCCGTTAATTAAAATTCGATAAAAATGCGGACAGATGCGTAAAAATATAATTTAACTTCATAAAATTAAATATTTTTCAAAAAAAGTCTATATACCACTTTCCTTTTATAATGTAAATAATGTATATTCTATATTATAGAGACCTGTAAATAAGGAGAAAATATGCCTGCCGGTGTGACAATTATGATAGTTGACGATTCCAGAATCATGAGAAACACCGTAAAAGGCGTTTTTACCGGGGTTGATACAATTTGTAACTTTATCGAAGCAAAAGACGGCGAAGAAGCGCTGGCTATGCTGGAAACGCAGTCAGTCGATTTAATTCTTCTTGACTGGAACATGCCCAGATTATCCGGAATTGATTTTTTAAAGCAAATCAGAGCGATGGATCAGTATAAAGATTTACCGATTATCATGGTAACCAGCGAAGCCGCCAAGTTCAACGTTATTGAGGCGTTAAAACACGGCGCCACTGATTATATAACAAAACCAATTAAACTCGATTTATTTAAGCAAAAACTTGCAAAATTACGCTTATTCAGGATGTAAACATGAATGTTGAATTACAAAATTATGTAGAACCGTTTGTTGATGTTACCGTAAACACTTTTAAGGAATTTGTGGGCATCGAAATAACCCCAAGGCATCCTCATTTTCTGGACCCGGAAAAGGCTTTTGAATGGGATATTTCCGCGGTTATCGGGCTTTCTGGCGTAGTAAAAGGGGCTGTAATTATTTCCATGAAGTCGGATTTAGCGATAAAACTGACCGATTTGCTTACAGGCACAGAGCATGGTGAAATTGACGCGGATGTTATCGACGCAATCGGCGAGATAAACAATATAATTGCAGGAAATATTAAGCCAAAAGTCCCAAACGGCGACAGAATTGTAATTTCTATTCCGACAATAATTAAAGGAAAAGAGCATTCAATAGCATGGCCAAGCAAACAGACGCGCATTTTGTGTATTCCTCATAAAGCATTCGACAACGATATTTTTCATTTAATGGTGGCAATTGAATTAGAAAGCGGTAAATAATCTGCGGCGAGGCAATTGACAGCTCTGATTAAGGAGACTAGATGAAACATGTTTTTGTGTTCGATCCAAAAGCGTTTTTTAACCAGCAATGGAAAATGGATAGTATTCTTGACGGAATAGGGCAGTTTTTCAGAACACAGGCAAAGCTTGATTTCTCTATTCAATTTTCGCGTTATCGCAGGAACGTGATGGGGATAATTCAGGATGAAACCGAAAAAGCCAGCAAGGGCGACGAAATAAGAATATACGCAATAGGCGGAGAAGAGATTTTTTACGACTGCGTTAATGCTGTCTCTCATTTTCACGCTGTTCAGCTTGCTTCAGTTCCATACAGCGATTCCAACGATTTTCTAAGAATTTTCGGAAAAGATAAAATAGAAGCTTTTAAGGATATACCCTCGCTGGTAAAATCCAACTCTCTTCCCACTGATGTAATAAGATGGGGCGTAAATTACGCGCTTAACTTCTGCTGTGTCGGAATAAATTCCGCGGTATCAAAAAAAATAAACGATTTAAAAAAAAGAGTGACAAAGGGAAGACTCACTTTTATGGCAAGGATTCTTTCCGGCTTATATATGTTCCTTGAAGCGTTTAACAGACAGTCAGCGGCTCAGAAATACGAAGTAACTGTTGACGACACAAAGTATTCAGGTCATTACAGTTTAATACATGTCGCGAATACTCCTTTTTACGCGGGAAAGCAGACAGGGACGTTAGAAGCCACACCCGACGACGGGCTTCTTGATATCGCGCTTATTAAATCATCGCATCCGCTTGGAACGCTTTCATCCGCGGGAAAATTCTCAAATGGAAAAAAACCAAAAAACGGCGTTTACCTTCATGGAAAGAAAATAACAATCCAATGCGAAAGTGAAATGTGCTTTCAGCTTGATAATGAATTTTTTAAAGATTCCAGTATCAGTCTGAATGTTGTTCCAAATGCGGTGCAGATTGTTGCAGCGCCCGGGTTATCTTACCCGATAGGCTCAATTACAGCCGTATAAGGAAGGCGTATTAATCAATGGCAGTAAAAAAAACAGAAAATATAAAATCAAGACAGATAGCGAATGTATCCTCGGTAGTTTTATTTATAATTATCTGCGTGGTTTACTTTTTGGAAGCGGCGATAAACGACACAGCAGTAAATTATTCTATCTATGTAACGATTGTAACTACCACGCTTATCTTTTTAATTGTCATTCTGCGAAATACGGTTTTGCGGTATAAACTGGCGTTCAGCATCCCGTTTACATTGTTTATTTTTTATACATCGCTTGTATTATTCCTAAGATGGCATACAGATCATTATCTTCTTTTCTGTTTTTGTTTTGTGGGTATCAGCTGCATCTATTCGCATTTCAGAAGATCGGCTTTCTTTATTTTTATTGTAAACGTGTTAATCGGCATTATAGTATTAAGGGGCGATCAGATAGTCGGTTATAATATGCCGTTTTATTCGGCGATGTTTAACTGGTTTGTTTTCATTTTCGCGGATATTATAATACTTGTACTGACAAAAGCCGCGACAGTAGATTTGGATAATGCTCTTGAATATAAAAATTCATTCATGGAACTGCTTGATACCGCGGAAAATTATGTAGCGATGATAAATGAGCATAACGAGGTTGTCTATTCAAGTAAAACTCTGGCGCAGCTGAGTAATACAAACGAACAGAGTTTTATTCAGGGACGGCCGTTTTTGGATCTTTTCCCGGGAAGAACATTAAAAATCTACGCGGGAAAAATGCTGAAGGAAAAAGACAATTACGCCGAAGACTGGGAGTTTTCACTTAACGGACAAAAACGTTATTTTAAAGCGGCTTCGCATAATCTGCACGGCGGAAGCGGCGACGCTCTGGTCAGTTTATACGACATGACGCATCTTGCAGAGCGCGATGAAATCGCCGTAATGAAAGACAGCATGAAGATAGGCCTGTTTTTCATGGACAGCAATTATGTCATTCAGGATCATTATTCGCGCTATCTGGAAGAAATGCTGATGGATACCAAACTTTTTGGAAGGGTGTTTACGGATATAATCGCGGATTCTGTTAATCAAAACGAGCTTGAAGCCATCAAGGATTATTTTAAAATGGTTCTTGAGCGCTCTTATGATCAGGAAATGCTTGAAGAAATTAATCCGCTTAATGAGCTTCACTATTTAAATAAAAACACAGGTGAAAAAAAAGTGTTCCAGTTCGCCTTTGCTACCGTTGAACGCGCGCGCGGCGAAGTTTTCTTTCTTGTAACAGTATACGATATAACGGCAAGGGTTGAACTGCAGCAAAGGCTGGAAGAAGAAGAAAGAAGGCGTCAGGAAGAAATGCAGGCTGTGTTTGAGCTTATACAGGTTGAACCCGGTGTGTTCAATGATTTTATGATGGATATGGAATATGAATTCGATAACATTGATAAAATATTAAAGAACGACGTGTTATCGACACATGAGGCGCTTGTAAAAATTTATCAGTCTGTTCACGCGATAAAATCCAACGCTGTAATTTTAGGCTTAAATATTTTCGGAAGCAAAGTGCATAATCTGGAATCGACAATAAAGAAGTTACGCGAAATGGGCGACGCTGTTACATTCAGCGAAATGCTGAATCTTACAATGGAAATAGAAAAAATTGCGAACGAAAAAGAAAGTTTCAGAGGCATTATCAGCAAGCTTCAGAAATACGCAGGCAGCGGCAAAGGCAAAGAATCAGGCGAAGCCGAACAGCAGAATATAAAAGTGCTGGTCGAATCCTTAACAAAGACAGCGGCAAAAGCAGCCGAGGACATTGGTAAGCGGATAAATTTACATATCAGCGAAATAGATCCGCACGCCATTGATCACGGGCCAAGGCGCGTCATAAAAGAAATTCTTATGCAGCTAATCCGCAATTCCGCGGTACATGGAATAGAGACGCCGTCTGTCCGCGCGGAAAAAGGCAAGAACGAAACAGGCGTTGTAAAACTTTCGATCAAACTGACAGAAGACCGGAAAAACATCCATATAAAACTAAGCGATGACGGACAAGGCCTTGACTATAAAAAGATTTCAGAGACTGCGTTAGAGCGCGGTTTAATAAAACCGGAAGACGCGGAAAACAAGGACGTTCTTTTAAAAACAATTTTCGCGCCGGGATTCAGCACCGCGAAAAGCGAAGGCGTTCACGGCGGCAGAGGCATCGGCCTAAATTTAGTGCGCGACAGGATAAAAGAAGTAAAAGGCACTGTAAAATTAAAATCAGAAGACGGCAAGGGAATTGTGTTCTTAATATCGATTCCGGCTCAGCAGGAGTAGCTTAATCCCGCGCCTATCGCTGTTGTATATTCCGCGCTTTCAGGGAAAATAAATTCAATTCCGTACATCCCGGTAATTCCGGAAAATACTTTCTGCCCTATCTCGTTTTTGCTGCCGTTTCCTGTGACAATCACGCGGGAGGAATCTCTTGCTCTTGCCGCGAAAACAGAAAGCACGCCTATCACCTGGTATACCATATTGACAATCGCGAACGCGATATCAGGCGCAGTAGCGGTATCAAGCATTTTGCCGAAATTAGAAGCTGTGCTCTCGCCGCTTAAAAAACTGATGCCGGTATCCGTAATATCACCAAGCAAAAGATCAACCTGATTTAATTTTCCGGTTTTAGCAAGCTCCATTATATCGCTGTATTCATTTGTGGGCAGAAGTTTTTTCGCAAGCCCGAGTATTGTGCCGCCGCCAACTCCTGTTCCGCCGAAATGATTTATGCCGCGATCTCCTGCTTCTATTATTACTGTCCCTGTCCCGATGTTGGTAATAATTATATTTTTTAATCCCGAAAGAAACATTCCGCCGATTCCGGCGGCTTCTATTTCGTCCACTCTGCTTGTCGGAATTCCGAAAATATTATCTTTAATTTTTGACGCGCCGGCTCCTGTTATAATAATTTTTTCGATGGAGCTGATATTAATTCCGTTTTCAAGGACAAGTTTTCCTAACGCGCCGGTTGCCGCGGTTACGGCATCCTGCGCTCTTGCGTTAATCTTCCCTGTTATCTTTCTGTCTTTTATGGAAACAGCTTTTGTAGTAGTACTGCCTATATCTATACCTATTATCATAATGAGGATTATAAACTATTGCGCGGTATACGTAAATATATTATTATTTCACATAAAAGGAATGTTATGAAAATCGCAATGTTTACAGATGCATACTGGCCCAGAGTTAACGGCGTAACAGTGTCTGTAGATTCATTTTCCCGCGCTCTTGCCAAAGAAGGACATGATGTTTTAATAGTATGTTTACAATATCCGCAGGACGATGAAAATAACTTTGTTTCTTTAAAAAACGGAATGGAAATTGATAATGAAAAACATTTAAAAATTTTAAGAGTTCCGTCTTTTCCGTCATTTATTACTAAGGAAGACAGAATAGGAAAAATATATAAATTTAAATGGGTAGCGGATAATGTATGCGATTTTAATCCCGATGTTATCCATATACAAACAGAATTTATTATTTGTGAATTCGGGATTTGGTACGGAAAAATGCATAACCTGCCGATTATCTATACGTTTCATACAATGTGGGATGATTACGCTCCGAATTATTTTCCTTCGCTGTCCCCGCGCATAGTTTCAATAATTGTAAATAAAATATTAAAAGGCATTCTAAAACATACATACCGCGTAATTGTCCCTACAGTACAAATGGAATCTGTGGTAAAAAAATACAAACATAACGTAAAAACATCCGTGCTTCCGACAGGCATTGATATAAAATTATTTCAGCATGATGAAAATGAGATCGCCGCTTTCAGGGATAAACTGGAAGAACATTTTCCAAAATTAAAAGGAAAAAAAATTCTTCTTTTTGCAGGCCGCGTAGCAAAAGAAAAAAACATAGAATTTTTATTTAAAATCCTGCCGGAAATTCTGGAAAAACATCCTGATGTAATTTTGCTTATCGCGGGAAGCGGCCCTGATATAGATTACTTAAAAGAAGAAGCTCATAAACTAAACATTGATGATTACTGCGTCTTTCCAGGCTACTTTACGCGCGGTGATTTATCCTTTGTTTATTCAATTTCCGAAGTGTTTTTATTCCCGTCATTAACCGATACTCAGGGGCTTGTTACGCTGGAAGCAATGCTTACCGGAACTCCCGTAGTGGCTATAGGCGCTATGGGAACTCTTACTGTAATGGGCGGCGATAACGGCGGATTTATGGTAAGTAATAATACATATGAATTTACCGCAAGAGTGCTCGAGCTTCTTGGAAACAAGGAGCTTTATAATTTAAAGGCCGAAGAAGCGAAACTTCATGCCTCTTCATGGTCTATCGAAGAAATGACAAAAAAATTAGTCGTATTATATAAAAATATGATAACAGATTATATTAATGAATTCGGTTACCGGATAACGCCGGTATGGGAACTTCTTATACAGAAAAGATGGTGGAAAATAAATCAAAAAATTTTAGTAAAGAAGATACGGCAAAAATTTAAAAAATAAGATTTATATATAAATCTTTTGTTAAAACTAAGGGATCAGGGACTAATCCCTGATCCCTTAGTTACTGTTCTTTATTTTAGAACGGTCTGTCCGCTAAATACTTGTACTCTTTCCAGATGCGTTCCGCCTGCTTCTTCGCCATCGCAAGCAGCATATCCGCGCGCGCCGGATCAGCGGCTTTAAGACTCTTAAAACGCACTTCCTTGTACATAAAGTCTTCGATTGCGGTAGTCGCTTCTTTGGAATCAAGCTGGAAGGGATTCTTGCCCTGATCCTTAAGGCGCGGATCGTAACGGTAAAGCGGCCATAATCCGCTTGTAACTACGGCCTTTTGCTGCTCCAGTCCCCTAGTCATATCGATGCCGTGGTTAATACAATGCGAGTAAGCGATGATAAGCGACGGGCCGTTGTAGGATTCAGCTTCGCGGAACGCCCTTATGACTTTATTCATATCCGCGCCGAGTGCAATTTTTGCGACATAAACATAACCGTAACTCATCGCGATTGCGCCAAGGTCTTTTTTTACAACATTTTTACCGGCGTAGGCGAACTTCGCGATCGCGCCGACAGGAGTTGATTTTGACATCTGGCCGCCTGTGTTGGAATAAACTTCCGTATCAAGACAGAGCAGGTTGACGTTTTTGCCGGAAGCAAGAACGTGATCCAATCCGCCGAAACCGATGTCGTAAGCCCAGCCGTCGCCGCCGAAGCCCCACACCGATCTTTTAACAAAATGATCAGCTAATGAGAGCAGCATCTTAGCTGTGGGCTTACTGTCGCCTTTAAGAGCGGCTTTAAGAGCGTCGACGTTTTTGCGCTGTTCATTAATCGCGGCGTCGTCAGCCTGTTCATTGGCAAGCAGCTTGTCAATGATCGCGGCGGCGATTCCTTCGCCCTTTGCCTTGACAGCCATTTCGCGTGCATGAACCGCGAGCTTGTCGCTTGTAAGCCTGAAACCAAGTGCGAATTCCGCGGTGTCTTCAAAGAGCGAGTTCGACCACGCCGGCCCGCGTCCTTCGGCGTTCTGACAATACGGAGTTGTAGGAAGGTTTCCGCCGTAGATTGAAGAACAGCCTGTCGCGTTTGCGATTAACGCTCTGTCGCCGAAAAGCTGTGACATAAGTTTGATATAAGGCGTCTCGCCGCAGCCGCCGCACGCGCCGGAGAATTCAAACAACGGGCGTTTGTAGGCAAGAGCTTTCGGATTGCTCAGCTCGCCCGCCGCCGGTGTTTCGGGAAGATTAAGGAAGTAATCCCAAACAGCGACCTGTTCAGCGTGGTAAGCGGGATCGTCAGCGTAAGATTTTTTGGAAAGCGCCTGCGGCTTACTCGCGTCTTTTGACATCGGGCAAATATTGATACAAAGACCGCACACGCCTGAGTCCATACAGTCTTCGCAGGAAATTGCCAGCGTCGCTTTTTGACCGTCAACTGGTTTTGGTTTAATCGCGGCGGACTTAAAGCCTTTAGGCGCTTTGGCAGCGTCAGCGTCGCTTACATTCTTCATGCGGATACAGGCATGAGGACAAACGACGGAACAGTTACCGCACTGTATACAAACATCGGGATTCCAGATTGGCACAAGCTCCGCGACAGAGCGTTTTTCATACTGTGTTGTCGCGGTCGGGAAAGTTCCGTCTTCGGGGATTTTGCTGACAGGCAGAGTATCGCCGGCCTGGAATGAAACCGTGCCAAGAACGTCTTTAATCCATTTCGCTTCGGGGCGCGAAGATTCTTTCGCTGTGGCAAAAGGAATTTTCATGTGAAGACTGCCTTCGGTCTTTGAAGGATAATCCACAGCTTCAACAGCGCCCAGCGCGGCGTCAACTGTTTTATAGTTTTTCTCGACAACGTCCTTGCCTTTTTTGCCGTAGGAATGTTCAATGTGCTCTTTCATAAGTTTGACGGCTTCGGTTTCATGAAGCACGCCGGAAATTTTAAAGTAAGCTGCCTGCATAACTGTATTGATGCGGTTGCCCATTCCGGTGTTACGTGCAATTTCAGCGGCGTCGATAACGTAGAATTTCAGTTTTTTATCGATAATTTTCTGCTGTACTTCGACAGGCAGATCCTTCCAGATATCCGCTTTTTTAAACGGACTGTTCAAAAGGAATGTTCCGCCCGGTTTTACGCTGGACAGCATGTCATACATTTCCATATAGGAAAACTTATGGCAGGCGAGGAAGTCCGCGGAGTTAATAAGATACGGACGTCTGATTTTATTTTTACCGAAGCGAAGATGGGAAACAGTAAAGCCGCCTGATTTTTTTGAGTCATAAGAGAAATAAGCCTGACAGTTAAGCTCCGGCCTTGCTTCGCTGATGATCTTGATCGAGTTCTTGTTAGCGCCGACCGTTCCGTCAGAGCCAAGTCCGTAGAACAGCGCTTCGTTGATTCCTTCTTCTTCAAGGAAGAAGTGCGGATCATAATCAAGGCTCTTGCCAAGCACATCGTCTTTTATACCTACGATGAAGTTGGCGGTTTTCTTGCCGGAAAGATTATCAAAAACCGCTTTTACCATTGACGGAGTAAATTCTTTTGAGCCAAGACCGTAGCGGCCTCCGAGAATAAGCGGATTGGGAGCGAACTGGCCGGCAGCCTGCATTTCCGCGACAGCGGTGCGTACATCTTCATATAACGGCTCGCCAAGAGAGCCTGGCTCTTTGGTGCGGTCAAGAACCGCGATTGACTTTACTGTCGAAGGCAGCGCTTTCACAAATAACATCGCGTCGAACGGGCGGAACAGGCGTACTTTTACCATACCTGTCTTTTCGCCCTTACCGTTCAGGTAATCGATTGTTTCTTCTACAGTATCCGCGCCTGATCCCATAATAATGATGATTTTTTCCGCGTCTTTCGCGCCGTAGTAGTCGAATATTTTATACTGGCGTCCGATTATCTTGGCGAATTTATCCATTTCCGCCTGAACAATACCGGGAACTGCTTCGTAATATTTATTAACCCCTTCCCTGCCCTGGAAATAGGTGTCAGGGTTTTGCGCCGTACCGCGGATTGTCGGTTTTTCAGGCGTAAGACCGCGTCTTCTGTGCTCTGCGACAAGATCGTCATCGATCATTTTATGCATATCGTCATAGGAAATTTCTTCGATTTTCTGCAGTTCATGGCTTGTGCGGAAGCCGTCAAAAAAGTGCAGGAACGGAACGCGCGCGCGTAAAGTGGAAGAATGGGCGATAAGCGCCATATCCATAACTTCCTGAACGCTGTTAGAAGCGAGCATCGCCCAGCCTGTCTGGCGGCATGCCATAACATCCTGATGATCGCCGAAAATTGAAAGGCTGGATGTGGCAAGGGCGCGGGCCGAGATATGGAAGACAGTCGATGTAAGTTCCCCGGCGATTTTAAACATATTAGGAATCATCAGCAGTAAGCCCTGCGAAGCTGTAAATGTAACGGACATCGCGCCGGTGGTAAGAGCGCCGTGAACAGCCGCTGCCGCGCCCGCTTCAGACTGTAATTCAACGACATCAGGGACAGCGCCCCATATGTTTTTGCGTCCCTGAGCGGAAAACTCGTCAGAGAGTTCTCCCATCGG
>Ga0209755_10003459_pt1 | contig 19797 bp, 19 predicted proteins | sample TergutCo191P1_FD_187301 | JGI IMG/M metagenome (GOLD analysis project Ga0209755, IMG submission 187301) | Cornitermes sp. P1 segment gut microbial communities from Petit-Saut dam, French Guiana - Co191P1 (SPAdes) (version 2) | ecosystem: Host-associated > Arthropoda: Insects > Digestive system...
CGAGCCACAGCAAAACCAGTAACAACGTTATAACTTTTGAAGTCGAATACAACAGCGAAATGTTAAATGATAAAGCAACTGTAACCCTTGTAGGCGGCAATATGACAGGATTTGGAGCAATAGCTACCGACGGGGGAATGAGAACCGGATACACGGTAAACCCCGACAAAAATAGCGTATCATTCCCATAAATTGATTTAAACGAGCAGTACGGATAATACCCCGTAATGCTCGGACTTAAATCCGCGGAAACGAGTTTTCCCAATGGACAGCCGCCTGCCAAAGCCGCTATTTAAAATAATTTTAACCGGCTCATCTTTAAATAACCTTTTGATTTCCTGTATACTGAACATATGGATAAAATACTGATTCTTGATTTTGGAAGCCAAACCACTCAGCTTATAGCAAGAAGAATACGCGATCTCGGAGTATATACAGAGATTATTCCAGGAGATTCTCCGTTAGCTGACAATATCGTTACTCCTGATGTAAAAGGAATAATTCTCTCAGGCTCGCCGGAATCTGTAAACGGCAAAGGCGCCGTGCCTGACAGGAAAATATATGACTGTGTCCGCGCTGACGGCAGTACAATGCCGCTTTTGGGAATATGTTACGGCCTTCAGAGAATGACTTTCGACCTGGGAGGCAAAGTTGAGTCGCTGCAGCATGTTGAATACGGAAGAATAGAAGTAAAAATCCGTGATTGGAAAGAAGGCGGAGAGAGAGAAATAAAGACAAGCGGGTTAACAGAAAAATTTTTAAGCAGGTTTAAAGATTCTTTTATATCGTGGATGAGCCACGGCGATACTCTGACACAGCCTGCTCCGGGCTTTATTGAATACGGTACAAGCGCTACAGGTTATCCTGCGGTTGCCGCTCATGATAAAAAGCCGTGGTTCGGGCTTCAATTCCATCCGGAAGTTACCCATTGCGAAGACGGAGATATAATTCTGGGCGCTTTTGTTTTTGATGTATGCGGATGCGTTAAAAGCTGGAGCATGGAACACTATATAGAAGAATTAAATCAAACGCTTAAAGAACGCGCGGCAGGCAATCCCGTTCTTTTATTAATTTCAGGCGGTGTTGATTCAACAGTAGCCGGCGCTGCTTTGCTAAAAGCGCTGAAACCTGATCAAGTGCATCTTATGTACTTTGATACAGGCTTAATGCGCAAGAATGAAACAGAGTTTGTCCGGGAGAATCTGGAAAAACTGGGCGCTAAAAATTTGCACATAATTATATGCGGGGATGAGTTTCTTTCCGCGCTGAAAGGCAAGACTGACCCTGAAGAAAAACGAAAGATTATCGGCGATTTATTTATTACGATTCAGGAGCGCGAAGTCGCCCGCCTTGGGCTTCCTGACAGTTACCTTCTTGCGCAGGGAACGCTTTACACAGACTTAATCGAAAGCGGAAAGGGTGTAGGCAAGAAAGCGCATGTGATAAAGAGCCATCACAATGTCGCAAGCCCTCTTGTGGACGCGAAGCGCAAAGCCGGAAAAATTATCGAACCTCTTGATCGCCTCTACAAAGACGAAGTGCGCCGCCTTGGGCGCTTTCTTGGCGTAAACGAAGAAATTATCCGCCGTCATCCTTTTCCTGGCCCGGGTCTTGCGACACGCATACTTGGAGAAGTGACAAAGGAAAAATGCGGTATCCTTCGCGAAGCGGACGCTATTTTTATACAGGAATTAAAAAGCCGTAAAAACATTTCAGGAGAAACCAGTTTATATGACGACATATGGCAGGCGTTCGCGATACTGCTTCCAATCCGCTCTGTCGGCGTTGCCGGAGACGAGCGCAAATACGGGTTTATCTGCGCACTGCGCGCAATCATAAGCAGCGACGGTATGACTGCCGATGTCTACCCGTTTGAAGCCCGCGATTTAATTGAAATATCCACGCGGATTACAAACTCGGTAAAAGAAATCGGACGCGTTACTTACGATATATCCAGTAAACCTCCCGCTACAATTGAGTGGGAATAACTTTATTATTTTTTATTTCTTTGTAACGGAAACAATCAATTACATGATCGTTTATAATTCCTGTAGCCTGCAGATGCGAATATATAATTATACTGCCAAGGAATTTAAATCCTCTTTTTTTAAGATCCAATGAAATAATGTCAGATAATTCTGTTTTTGCAGGGATTTCACAAAGGCTTTTCCATTTACCGATAACTGGTTTTCCGTTTGTAAAGCTCCAGATATAATTTGAAAAACTCCCGTATTCTTTTTGAATTTCAAGAAATTTCTTCGCGTTTGATATTGACGCTTCTACTTTTAATCTGTTGCGGACTATCCCGGCATCAGCCAATAGCTTTGCTTTTTTTGCGTCTGTGTAACGGGCTACTTTTTGTGGATCAAAGTTATCGTAGGCCCTTCTGTAATTTTCCCTTTTCTTTAGAATTGTTATCCAGCTTAAACCCGCCTGAGCGGACTCAAGCACCAGAAACTCAAAATGTTTCTGATCATCAAAAACAGGAACTCCCCATTCGCTGTCGTGATATTCCATGTACATTTCTGAACTTTCGCACCATTCGCATCTTTTCATAATATTTCCTGTTTATATAAAATAAACAATTTTATTTATTTTTTCAATATAACCGTTTTTTTCCGCCAATTGCAAAATCTCAATTTTTTATTGTATAATGCTAAAATGCCTGAAACATTAACCGAGATTGATATAGTTATCCGTTTATGCTTGGCTTTTGTCGCAGGTTTTATAATTGGTTTAGAAAGATCCAGCCGCAGGCAGGTAGCGGGGCTTCGCACTCATATACTTATTTCGCTTGGCGCTTCATGCCTGATGCTGTTATCAATCTGGATTCCGCAGCAGATGGGAGGGGGCGATCCGGGAAGAATCGCGGCGCAGGTTGTAGCAGGAATGGGATTCCTCGGAGCCGGCGCCATTATAAAACTAGGCAACAATATCAGGGGTCTTACAACAGCAGCTTCACTCTGGCTTACCGCAGCAATCGGACTGACTATCGGAGCGGGTATGTATATCGCCGCCTGTGCAGTTGTAGTCCTTGCCTTAATTACATTGGTATTTATACATTTCCTTGAAAAAAAGATATTTCCCGAAGATAACTGGAAAAAAATTACTCCTGAAAAGGAGAATTAATGAACGCCAAGCATTTGACTGTAAGCGAGCTGACTGACCTTATTCGCTTAAACCTTGAAAATTCTTTTTCTTTTGTCTGCGTAGAAGGCGAAATATCCAATTGCAGACCGGCAAGTTCCGGTCATCTTTATTTCAGTTTAAAGGACGCAGGCGCGAAAATCGACGCTGTAATGTTTAAAAATAAATTGAGATCATTAAACTTTGAGCCGAAAGACGGAATGCTTCTTCGTGTCCGCGGAAGTCTTTCTGTTTATGCTCCGAGGGGATCATATTCTATCGTATGCGATGAAATGGAAATTGCCGGAGCAGGTGAAATTCTTGCAATGCTTGAGAAAAGAAAGCAGAAATTAGCGGCAGAAGGATTATTTGATACTGAAGCAAAAAAACCTCTTCCAAGATTTCCTTCGGCTGTAGGTATAATAAGTTCTCCTACAGGAGCTGCGGTACACGACATTCTCAATATCCTTAAAAGGCGCGCACCCGTAATTAAGGTTATTATTTTTCCGGCTCCGGTTCAGGGAGATGAAGCGGCACAGCTTATAGCTGCGCGAATCAGGCAGGCAAATCAATGGCGTCTTACGGATGTGCTTATAGTAGGAAGAGGAGGCGGCTCTCTTGAGGATCTACTGCCTTTCTCGGATGAAGCAGTTGTCCGCGCTGTTTATAAATCAGATATTCCTGTAGTAAGCGCTGTCGGCCATGAAATTGACTGGGCGTTATGCGATTTCGCCTCTGACCTAAGAGCGCCGACTCCTTCTGCGGCTGCGGAACTTGTAAGCGAAAATCTGACTGATATTCCGGAGTATATAGAAAAAACAGCTGAAAACTTTTACAGTATTATGCGAACAAGACTGGAAAGAGCAAGGCTTCTTCTTAAACCTTTCGGCCCGCAGGATATGGAATACCGTTTCCGCGCAATTCTGCAGCCGCGCCTGATCCGTCTTGATGACGCGAAAGAAGAACTGGTAAACGCCGTTTCCTGGAAATGCAGTGATTTCAGGAACAGGATTCGCCTTGCGTCCGCGGTTCTTGAAGCAGGCAGCCCGTTAGCCGCAATGGAGAGAGGATTCTCTGTTGTAACAAATAGTTCGGGAAAAATTGTCCGTAACGCAGCAAGTGTAAAAAAAGGCGAAAAAATTAACATAAGGCCTCTTAAAGGCGGAATTGAAGCGACAGTAGAAGAAATTATCACTTAATGGAGATCATATGGCTAAAAAAACAACGGCTGCTGAAGCGCCGAAAAGCAGCGGAAATAAAAGTTTTGAGGAACGCCTTGAGCGCCTTGAAACGCTAGGCGAAAAGATCCGGAAAACCGACATTCCCCTTGATGAAGCGCTGAAAGCTTTTGAAGAGGGCATCCGTCTTGCCCAGTCTCTGGAAAAGGATCTTGAAAAAATTGAAAGCCGGATTGAAATATTAATGAACTCTGCTGACGCCGCTTCTGACGAGTCTCCCGATTTGGAATTGTTTGACGCCCGTTAATTTAATATGGATATTGACACACAACGGATTAAAATACTGCCGCCTGAAGAAGCAAAACGCATCGCGGCCGGAGAAGTAATTGATCGTCCGTGTGCGCTTGTGAGGGAATTTCTTGATAACGCGATAGACTCAGGCGCTTTAAATATTGAAATATCAACTGAAGAAGGCGGCTGCAGGAAAGTAGAAGTTGCAGACGACGGCAGCGGAATGAACCGCGAAGATTTGGAATTATGCTATCTTACCCATGCGACAAGCAAGATACGCGGTCTTAATGATTTGGATATTTCCCGCACTCTCGGTTTCAGGGGAGAAGCGCTGGCAGCGGCTTCCGCTGTCGCGCGCCTTGAAATAATAACAAGCACAGACGGAAGGGAGGCTCATCGCCTTGTTACAGGCCCTGGAGAAAATCATCCGCCTGTAATTGAACAGACGAGAAGAACAAAGGGAACAACAGTGAGGTCCTTAAATCTTTTTGAAAATATTCCCGCGCGAAAACGTTTTCTAAAACGTGAAGGGAGCGAAGCCGCGTTATCAAGGCAGATTTTTATTGATAAGGCGCTTGCGTTTAACACGATTAATTTTCGTTATCTGCAAGACGGAAAACTAAAAGATTTTCTTCCCGCTGTCTCATCAAAAAAAGAAAGATTTAAAGCCGCTCTTGTTTTAACAGCATCAGGAAACGAAAAAGATTTCCTTCATGAAATACATGTTACGGGCGAAGGCTTTACAGCTGATGTTGTCATCGGCGGAAGCGAACTATACAGAAGCGACAGACGGCAGATTTTCATTTTCGCTAACGGCAGAAGAGTAAATGACTATTCCCTGATTCAGGCTCTGGAATACGGCTCACAGGGATGGTTTCCAAACGGCTCACATCCTGTCGCTGCAGTCTTTGTCGAAATCGATCCCTCCCTTGCGGATTTTAACATTCATCCGGCAAAACGCGAAGTTCGCTTTCGCGATACCGGCGCAATTCATCGCGCAATCTCAGGCGGAGTAAAAGCGTTCTTCCATAATTTATATATACGAAATACGCACAGAGGCATGGAAGTACAAGGGACACAAAGTAATGAAAAAATCAGAAACGAAGAATTTACTTTCAAAGATAAAAATATTTCTAACTCGTCAATACATCGAAATAATGAGTTAACTCATCACTCTCCATTTCTTGCTCCTGAACTTCGCGATATCAGAGAAAAGTTTAAAGTAATAAATTCTTCCGTAAAGGAGAATGCTCCAGTCTACGGTGAAATGCGATATGCCGGAAGAGTTTTCAATCTTTTTATATTAATTGAATGGGGAGACAAGCTTTATATTATCGATCAACACGCGGCTCATGAACGAATCCTTTATAATAAATTTCTTGAAGGTGGTATTCCGCAACAGGAACTTCTTGTGCCCATTCCTTTTAACACGGAAAGCGATGAAGAAGATTCTTTTCTTGAATCAAAGGGCGGAGAACTTTCGCGTCTTGGCATTGAGATTAAAAAAGACGGCGGCGCATGGCGGCTTGAAGCTCTTCCCGCAGATTGGCGAATGGGTGATGCGGCTACCATAAAAGAAATCCTTGAACTCCGGACAGCGGGCGATAATATGGCGCAGCGCTGGGCCGCATCTCTTTGCTGCCGAGCCGCAATTAAAGACGGCGATTACCCTGATGATGAAACGGCATTTGCTCTTGGCAGGGAAGCCCTCTGTCTTCCTCAGCCGCGCTGTCCTCACGGAAGGCCAGTCTGGACAGAGATCAGCAGAGAAGCTCTTTATAAAGCTGTCAGACGGGAATGAGCTTCATTTAACTGAGGAATGCGGTATTCGCACTGTCTGCCAGATGAAGGGTCGGGAAAAAAAAGCGCATGCGATCGCAGTGCAAGAATACTCTGCGGATCAGGCGCCTCATTCGAATACAGCGGATCATTTAGTATAGGATAACCAATCCAGCAAAGATGACATCGTATCTGGTGACGGAAACCTCTTTTTATACGTGCTGTTAAAACATTTTCTTTTATATTAATTATTTCCGTTCTGTAATAGCCGCCTTTATCTTTTGCTGTTTCTTTGTGTTTTTTCCCGTCATTAAGCACAGGACGGACAAGTTTTCTGCCAGGACCGTAAGGACGGAAATAACTTTCTATAACTGAATCTTTTTTTATAGATTGAAACGTAAGCGTTGTTTCCTCTGTTAGCGGACATGGAGGAAAGCCAATTAAAGAACTCGATGTCAAACTTGTTGTTTGAAGGAATGAGAAACCTGGTATTTTTATTTTATCAGCAGGAAATGAGCATATAGCGGAATATTCTTTAATGAAGGTATCGTTATCCTGAGCTGATTTTATAAAATCATAACTTGTTTCATTCTTTGCGAATAAAACAAGGCCGTTTGTTTCATAATCAAGCCTGTGTATGATATCATAGAAAGAAGAAGTTTTTTCCGTAAACCAGTCATAAAGAGTGCCGTAACTTTTTTTTTCAGGATTTGAAGTACAATGCATCTTAGGCGGCTTAAAAACTACCGCGTAATCATCGGTTTCTTCAAGAATGTACGGGTTATCCATCCGCGTTCATCCTGTTCAATTTTTGCATAACAGCGGAAAAACGATCCGGAAGTGTTAAAGAAGAAAAAACTTTTCTTTCAGTTTCATCCATCAGGGTAATCGCAAGACTTTTTGAATGTAACATTAGACTTGCTTCCGGGAAAACGCTGTCAGTATTTCCGTAGACAGGATCTCCCAGAACCGGATAACCGATATGGCGCATATGAACGCGAAGCTGATGAGTACGCCCTGTCCGCGGACTTAAAAGAACAAGCGAATGATTATGCCAGACTTTTATTACTTTGAAAAATGTAACAGCGTTTTTCCCGTTAACCGAAACAATAAAGCGCCTGCGATCCTTAAAATCCCTTGAAATGAAAGTATTTATACGGCCTCTTTTTTCTTTAAGCGCACCCTGAACAACTGCAATATAAATTTTCCGCACCTCCCGTTCTTTAAACTGCCGCGAGAGGAATGCATGTGTTTCATCATTATAGGCTGCTATTATAATGCCGGAAGTATCCTTATCAAGCCTGTGAACAATTCCGGCGCGCAGGTTGTTTGATTTTTCACGTATTGTATCATTTACGTGTGATACGCCGCTCTCTGATGAAATAACATTTTTCACCTTCAATCTTCTGTAATACAGAGCATTTGCAAGAGTGCCCTGCCTGTTTCCGGCTCCCGGATGAACTACCATTCCCTGAGCTTTATTCACTACAACGCAGTTCTCATCTTCATAAATAATTTCAAGGGGAATATCCTGCGGAATAATATCTGCAGGAAGGGAATCATCCCATAAAAATTCAAAATTATCTCCCTGTTTTACAAGTTTGGAAAACTTTGCATCCTTTCCGTTTATTTTTGCCTTTAGGTTATGCGCTTTTATCTGGGAGCGGGAAAGAATCTTTAAATATTCTGACACATAACGATCCAGCCTGAGAGAAGATGAAATTTGCTCTTCAATAACTCCTGATAAAGAGGGCATTTTTATGGGCCGTTATTAGGACCGTGACTTTCTTCAGGATCATCCGATGCCTCGTCTTCAGGCTGAATTCTGTCTATTGTTACAGATCCGGAAGGAGTATTTTCAAAACGCTGAAGATCATTTTTTCTTTTTGCTGATGTTATAAAGAAATCGATAAAAGCAAGTGTTAATGATAATCCCGCCGCGACAAGAATACTTGTTTTAAATTCCGTGCCTGACATATCGGCACCGCCTGCCGATTTAAGCGGCCATGGCGCATAACGACGTCCGGCTGAAGAAAAGTCCATACCGTTTGCATTATTCCACCGGATCATGTCAGTAATAAAAGTAACGGCAAACAGGGAAAACGGAAATGTTCCGAACGCGATTATCTCTCCCCTGCGCAGATCATTCACCCATCCTGGAAGCCCTGTTGTGTTAAAGGTAATCTGCGTAGGCTCTGTTGTACTTAAACCTTGCGCTTGTGCCTCAAGAACAGGAGTCAGCAGAAAAATAAGCAAGATTGCTGAAAAAATAATTTCCTTTGTACAGTTCAAAACTAATCCTTTAAATACAATTATTCATCAAAAATTGCGCTGCCTATCCTCAGCAGTGTGGAACCCTCTTCTATAGCTATTTCAAAATCATTTGACATACCCATGCTTAGAACATCCCAGTTGATTTTTCCCTCAATTGCCGGAAAACGTTTTTCAAGTTCACGTTTTCCCTTTACAAGCTGCCTGAAAGAATATCGAATTAAATTCGCGTCTTTTGTAAATGGAGCCATTGTCATAAGTCCGGTAAGTTTTATATTACCGACGCTTAACACAAGTTCCGCAGCTTTAAAAAGAGCGTCAATGTTTGTAAATCCAGCTTTTGTTTCCTCGCCTGTATGCATCTCAAGCAAAATATTGAACGTACGCCGCTCTAATTGCCGACTTTCCACAGAATGTGAATGTTTACCAAGCTCATTGATAAGCTCGTTTCTGTCAACCGATTGTATACAGTCAAAAAGAAGAACAGCCTGCTTCGTCTTATTACGCTGAAGAGATCCAATCATATGAAGCAGTGCGTCTGAGTGATTTTCCCTGAAATCACCAAATTTTTCACCTGCTTCCTTTACTCTGCTTTCTCCGAAACAGCGGATGCCGCAGCGATAGGCATCTTCAATCTTTGGAATCGGTACAAATTTTGTTACGCCCATTAATGTGATCTCATTGCGCTTCCTGCCTGCAGAATTACAGGCTTTTTGAATCCGATCTTCTATTCTGGCAATGTTTTCGGCAATTAACATTCCTTTTTTAATAATCGCATATTATCAATAGATTTTGCAAGAGATAAAAATGCTTCCGGTTCAAGATTTTCAGCTCGTTCTTTTTCGTTAATGGAATTCTCTTTTAATACAGCCGCACAAAGCTCCTGTACCTCCAGCGGACTAGATAGGGAGATATTTCCGGATATATTCATCTTATTATGTAAAAATTCATTAATTCTGGATGAAAGGAATACTGATAAGTTATTTTTAATTGTTTTTCGTCTGGAAGAAAATAAAGAGCGGACAAGAGGATAGAAAGTATCCGGAGGAGAATCATTGCGCTTGCTTTCCAGAAGAACTCCCATGCTGTCAACATTTGGCCGCGGATAAAAAGAGTCCCGTCCGATCAGCATCAAAGGTTTAACATTGTAAACGCTGGCACATAATACCGAAAATGATGAATAATCAGGAGAGCCTGTCCGGGCAGCCATACGAAGTGCAACTTCTTTTTGAATTGTTACAACTATTCTCGAAAAAATCCGTCTGTTTTCTATAAAGTCAGCAATTAACGCCGCTGCAATATTGTACGGAAGATTTCCCAGAAGAAATGATTCCCGCCTCTTTAGCTGCGTATGTCGATCTAACAGTAAAGGCGGTTGTTCTTTCCATGTTTTCATTATATCGCCTTCAATCAGAATAAAATTAATATCCTGCGAAAATATTTTCTTTAAAATTTGTATAAAGCCAATATCAATTTCAAAAGCCTTTACAATAAATCCCTTTTCCAGAAGAAGTTTTGTCATTGCGCCAAGACCGGGCCCAATCTCCCATACTTCATCTGCTGTCATTGCGTTAAGAGAATGTACAAGAGATTGCCTAATCTGCGGATTAATTAAAAAGTTTTGTCCGAATTTTTTCCGCATTCCCAGTCCTTCCTGTTCCAGAAAAGCCTTTAACGCGAAAGGAGAATTGTAATTAATCATATATACACTAATTTGGATTTTATTTTTTTATTAATTTTAAATAACCTCCAGTATCAGGAAAAAGGCTGGAGTGTGAGTAATGTTTTTCTGCGGAGAGATTCTAGAATAACCATAAGTACAGACAGGAAAACAGAAAAACCCAGGATTAAAACCGGACTTGCAGAAATACCAGGTAAATTACCTGTAACGGAAGCGATAGATTCCATTAGTCTGTAAAGCAGTGACAGCGGAAGACTGAGCAGGAAAGAAAAAGAAAAAAAATCCAGAAAAAGCCAAATAATTGAGCCAATCATAAAAACTGTTGTAAGCGGTACTATTAAGAGATCAGCGAAAATTCCGGCTGGTGAAATGAAACCGAAGGTGTAACTGCAAATTCCTGCAGTAGCGAGAAATGCTCCGACAGAAAGCGACAGCGGCTGTAAAATAAAGTTTGGAATTTTTCCTGAAAGCAGAAATGAAAAAGCCTGACCTGTTATTAAAATACCAAGCAGCGCTGAATATGATAAAATAAAGGAAAGTGTGTTTCCGTCCGCAGGCGTTATAATAATTTGTATCAAGAAAGACAGCGATAGAATTGACATGGAATTTTTAGGCAGTGCGCCAAGTATTGCGATTACTCCGAGTATGTACATAAGAGCTGATCTGTTAAGACTGGGCATTGGCCCTACCAGAATACAATAAAGGATAATAAGAGCAGATCCGGCAATTACGGAGGCTTTAAGACCGAGCGGTCTTTTTAAAAGAAATGTAATCAATGCGGTCAATATCGCAAGGTGCATTCCGGATAAAGCAAGAATGTAAGAGAGCCCTGCTTTTCTGTACAATGCTGTAAAGTCTGGATCGAGATTATCCCTGACTCCCAAAAGAAGAGCAAGCGCTAGACCTCCCCAGTTGTTTTCTTCAAAGCGGCTGTTTAGTTTCAATCTGATACCGGTGCGTATGCGTTCTATTTGAGGAGCGGGTTTTACAATATGCAGTGATTGCGCACTCAGCGACAATCCGTACGAAGAATATCTAAGAGAGCCCTCCGCAAAAACCGTTGTTCCCCGGCCGAACTGTTTTAATTTTTCTGCGTTTACCTTAGGAAAAAAAACAGTAATCTCTCCTGAACTGCTTGCGCGTAATCCTCCGTCTCCCGCGCATCTTTGAAGGTAAAGGGTAGCCATGGCGCTGCCGTTTGATACAATCCTCGGATCATCAAGCAGCACGCCTTCTGCAGCTGTAACATTTTTCTCGCTAATGCCGAATACTACATCATTACGGCCTGCATTCGCGGCGCTCAATCCAAGAAAGATACCGATTACGAAGGCAGCGACGCAAACCGATGTTAGCCGCAAATTCTGCGGCTTAATGTTCAAAGCAGCGTGTGTATTCATCAGAATTTGCGCATCATTCTGAAACAGCACGCCAAGCGATGATAAAACGCGAAAAAAACAAAGCAATACAAGGAGAATAATCAGGACAGAGACAATTGCAACGAACGGCGCATGGAATAAAATGTAAAAACCTGCCGATGCGCCAAAAGCTGAACAAAGAACAGGCGTTAGACGCAAACGATTTATCGAACCCATTTAAGGTTTTCAATCGCCTCCCTGGCCGCAGCCTGAATATTTTCGGGATATAATAAATTACTTACATACAGCAAATGATCGAAGGCGGCATTATCGCCAATTTGGCCGAGAGCCTGTACAATCGCGAGTGTTATTTCCGGATCAAATGAACCTGTACTTTTTGTTCTGGCATTTATAAGGCCAAGCTGCAGACCAAGCACAAGAGCCGCCTGTGAATTTCCTACTGCACCAAGACAGGCAATCGCTTCGATAAACCGATCCTTGGAAATTACGCCGTTAAGAAAATCAGACTGAACACGGTAATAGTGTCTTATCGCAAGCGCGTTTGCTCTGGTCCAGCGTAATTGGGTAAGCGTCAAAACAGCGGCGTAACGCATAACATTTAAATTAATATTATCTTCCGTTGAAGCAAGCGCCTGTTCAAGAGCAAGCTCCGCAATTTGCCCGCGTTCGGAAACACCAAGACGCGTACTGTTGATTCCGGCCCTGAAAGCGGCCAGTTTTTCTTCAGGGGGATTATTCCAAAGTACATTTAAAAGATACTGATGCAGATTTCCCGGAATTACATCCAGAGCGCCATATGCTTCAAATGTAATTATCTCAGGATAACCCGCGCAATAGGCGGAGAAAAGGGCATGATAGGAAGAGCTGTCACCCAACTCCATAATCGCGAGAATACATGCTGATACAAGCGAATAATCAGTATTAAAACCGGATTTATATAACAGATTCCTTCCTATTAGGTAATTATTAAGATTTTCAATTATACTGCGGTTTCCTTTCCCAATTATTCCAAGAGTAATTAATATATCAGCGGAGGATTCAGAATCGGGATTTTCCTGAAAGATTCTCCACAAATCTTCTGCACCCGAATTGGAAATCATCTGCGATAAATCAATCCCGCTTTCAGTAACATCTGCATCGCTGCTGTGAATATAGTCAGTTAAAAAAACAAACATGATAATAATGCATATCTTTTTAGCCATTCATCACCTCGTTGAAATTTTTTCGCATTTCATTGGATAGCGGCTGAGAAGCAGATGAGTCAACCTCTCCTTCCAGTATCCGAAACGGAAGCTCATCTTCATCATCAGGCTGCATGTTAAATACTTCGCAAAGGATATGGTTACGTGTCGCAATGGGAAGCGGATCTGCCTCCGTATGTACAAGCGATGTATTTGTATCTTCCCTGTATTCAACAGAACGAACCGTAGCGGGAATACAAACAGGAATTTTATTTAGCGAAAACTGTACTTTAAGGCGCATACCTGTTTCAACCTGCCCGTGAACTTTAAAAGCGCAGCCAGCATCAGAAATATCCTCCAGTATGCACCTTAAACCCGCTGTTTTTTCCAGACTGTGCGGATTATCGGTGTCGTTAAGAAGATAAATAAAGGCCGGTTTATGGGTTTTCAGACGCATTGATTTGCGTTTTTGCGTCCTGAAAAGCGAATCATTATGCTCAACTTTAAGCGAAGATATACCCTTGGAAAATACTTCGTCAATTACCTCAGTATCAAAAACATAACCTGCGTCATCTTCCCGCCAGAAATAAACAGAAATCTTGATTCCTTGCCATTGCAGTGCGGAGTTGGATTTTGCACTTACAGGCCGTGAAATGGTCAGGTAGTTTCCTGCATTTTTAACAATTTCAGATTTAAAAACGCCCGTTCCGGTTACCAAAATCCGCAGCATCTGTCCTTCGCTTATTTGGTGGGAATTGGTAATACGAGTCTTAATTTCGATAGCTTCCATCCCGATTTTATGGCAATAGTCGAAAAGTCTAGAAAGAAAATATTGATTTTCCGGATCGTAACCTTCACCCGATAACTGTAATGTTTTAACCATGGAACGCACAACGATTTCAAATTGCGATTGAGAACTGAATATTCCCGACGGATCCTTTATATCACAACCGGCCGCTATCCTGCGAAGTTGTTCTAGATCCTTAGTGGTAAAACCGGCTTCCTTGCCTTTAGAGTTAAATTGAATCCAGTTTCCTGATTTTTCCTTTTGAAAAAAAAGCAGGAAACAAATTGCAATTAAAATTACAGCTGCAATAACAAGAAACGGAACCAATCATTACCCCATATTACATGAATATTTTCTTATTTTTAATTATAATACAGAAATAAAGCAATGGGTATATATATAGAAGCACTGATCCTTTATATTCTCCTGTTTTTCTCAGGAGCAGCTGCGATTTTTACAAATACAGGAGCAACAGAGTTCTCCATTGCAGCAGAGCTAATTAAAATCCTGATGTATTATATCCCTTCACTTGGTTTAATCTGGTATTTGATATACAGAGCAAAAGAACTGGAAATTGCCGTAGCCGGGGAAGTTTTGAATCTGAAGACATCCTTTTACAGAATAGAGCAATTAAAATTCAAGTTAGGAAAAAATGATTTGATATCCGCTCTTATCGCGCTGCCGTGTCTTTTGATCACTGGTTTTATTATCACATGGATATCTTCTGTTATCGGAAATACCGGGCAAGTTACTCTTTACTCACCTACCTCAATAACGCAATGGATAATTCTTTGTTTATCCTGCATTATCTCCGCATATCTTGAAGAAAGTTATTTTCGTTTCTACCTTCTGTCAAAGAGAAAAGAGATGAACTTAAACATTCCTGGCATATTGATTCTTTCAGTATTATTATTCTCCGTTTGCCATATTTACGGAGGCTTATGGAGCTTTATAAACGCCGCAATCTGCGGTACATTTCTTTGTCTTGTTTTCCTGAAGTATAACTCCATTCATGGGATTGCGATCGCTCACGGGTTATATAATATTTCTGCTTTTGTTTTATATGCGGCAACGAACTAAAGTTTGTTTATAATGTGGACACATTATAGACAAACTACCTTAAAAATTCTTATCAATGCCGAGTAATGTCCGCACTTCTTCAAGGTTCTGCGGTCCTTTCGGTTCTCTTAAGAAATTTATGACAGCGAATATCCTGACAGGTTTTTCTCTGCCTTTAACCGTTACAGACGGCAGTTCTTCGGTGCGGAATTTATCTCCGACAAGATTCCATGTATCTTCTGTTATAAGAATATCTGCGCTCAATGATTTCGCAAATGAACCTATTTGAGCCGCAAGGTTTACAGGTTCGCCGATTACTGTATATTCCATATGCTTTTCACTGCCGAGCTGTCCTGCTGTAACAATTCCGGAATTAATACCGCACCTAAAACGGATCATTGGGTTTGCGGGGTCTCCTTTCTTTCTTTCCCTGTTCATGTAGTAAAGGGTTTTACGCATCATCAATGCGGCCTTGATACATGCAAACGCGTCTTTTCGCGAGCTGCCGCAGGAAAGAAGTGTTCCCCAATGCGCCATTAAAGCGTCCCCGATTAATTTATCCACAACTCCGTTTGTTTTTTCTACACATTCGATCATGTCAGTATAGTAATGATTGAGCCAATGGATCATTTTATCAGAACCTTCATTACCGAAACTTCGGATAAAATTACCGGAAGCGGCTGCAAATTCGTAAATGTCAGAAAACAGAATCGTACATTGTTTTGGTAAACCGCCAGGTTTAATATCGCCGCGTATTGCTTTTACGGCAACTTCCTTATTGGTAAACATGGCAAAACTGTTCAGGGCGGAGCACATTTTCTTAAAATTAAATGTTAAAACGCCGATCTCATCAGGGCTTTTATACTGCAATTCAGCACTGAATTTTCCGTCTTCAACATTCCTCGCGGCAGCCGCCAGTGATTTTAACGGAGAGGAAATTGACTTTGAAAAAACAATTATTAAAATTATTGAAACAAAATATATAATTACCGCAAGGCAGATACTATAACGCGCAGACGAATAAACTCCTTCGAAAATCCTGTTATAATCTGCGCTTGTTATCACAACAGCATTGGCGGCATTTAACTTTGTGAAAGCGATATATTGCTTTGATTTTTTATCTACTAACAAATTATTTTCAATACCGGCATCTGTGAGAATCTTTGAAAATCTGTTAACAAGCGGAATAATCTGCGGTTTTAGTCTTTCCCAAAAATTCAGGATAATATCCTTATTATCCAGCGAAGATACAGCCTCAAATATCCCAAAGTCAGATTCTAAAAGATGCTGTCCGGAAAAACTGCGGCTGTCAAGAATTGTTCTGATAAAATCCAGACCGTAAACATTGATCCCTTCCCTGACAAAAGATATATCTGTATAAGCAAGAAGATCGCCTTCGGTATTTATTATTAAAGATTTATTTTTACCGTAGCTTAAATTACTGCTGATTATTTCGGAGGAAATGAGTATTCCCGCTTCCGCATCATTCAGACACGGAAAGAATAAAGCTAATACCGGTCTTGAGAATTGCACAGAAGCATTGCGAAGCAGAGTTTCTCCCCTGCCGGCGCGTCTTAATGCTCCTGCCTGATTTGCAAAGAAAATTTCGATTACTCTTTCATCAATATTCCGTAAAGAAAGCAACTGACTGTTAACAATTATTTGAGATTCTCTGCCCTGCGATTTAAAAAAAACAGCCATAATATGGGGATTTTCCGCAAAGAAAAAATCCTTTAATTCCTGAACAGCGGCTCTCTGGGAATTCAATGTCGCAACGGTTTGGATAAATGTTTTAGAACCGGATTTTGACCTTGCAAGAACAGACTCCGCTTCCAATGATGAAATACGGTTTATTTCAATATTATCTGCTTCGGCTTTCATGCGTATGTCCGCATGTATTTGCCGGAAACCAAATATAATTACAGATCCTAAAGAAACAATTATAATAAGCGAAACAATCAATACTAATTTAACGCCAATCGGAAATCTTGCTTTTTCTGTATTTCGCTGTTTCTTCTCTTCACCCATATTTATATTATCGTCCTCTGCATTTTAACGCCGCCGCATTGGCTATACCGCCTTTGTTACTGCGCACTGTCTGCTGCAGCAGCTTCCCGTGAAGTATCAAAGCAGACTTAATTGCCTGTATGCCTGTTCAGCAAGTCCGAAACCTGCGTTCTTTGTTAAATCCTTGGCATACTCGTCGTATAACATATCTTCGTACATTTTCCCGGCAAAACCTTCATCAATAAACCCCGACTTCTGCACGGTATTTCTCATGCTTGTTAAAAGGTTTTTAACCAGAAAAGTTTCAAGTTCAAGGCAGAGCTGGTAGAGTTTGTCGTTCTTGTCAATCGGTTCCTGTTTTGATCTGGTTTCGGCGAAGGTGGAGGAAGAAGAAGCTCTTTTTAACACTTCCGCGAAATTTTCAGGACTGTGGACAGGAGAAGAAGATGTTATCTGATAATTATCCATATAAAGAGACGCTGGATTTTGTATGTTAAGACCGGCTATATCCATATGTTACTACCTCTTTAATGTAGTCGCGGTTCCAAGCATATTATCGCTTGTCTGAATTGTCCTTGAATTAAACTCATATGCGCGCTGCGCAATAATCAGGTTGACCATTTCCTGCACAACAGCGACATTGGACATTTCAAGGAATTTATGCTCTAAAGTGCCCATACCTTCATAGCCGGGAGTGCCGGGAATTGCGTCCCCGGATGCCTGGGTTGTTTTAAACAGGTTTTCGCCGATTGTTGAAAGACCTACGGGGTTCGGGAAGCGGTACAGTTCAATTCTGCCGACATCAACTTCGACTAATTCTCCGTCCTGAGGAATCTGCACGCTGACTCTTCCGTCTTTGGTAATATTTATTGTATTGGGAAGAAACTGATCAGGCATAATAATATCAGGAATAAGCCAGTAACCGTTGCTTGTAACCATGCGGCCGTTATTGTCAACTTTAAAATTGCCGTTACGCGTATACGCATAGGAGCCGTCATGCATCTGTATTCTGAAAAACCCTTCGTTGGCAATCGCGATATCGGTAGGAACGCCTGTCTCCTGCAGACTGCCCTGCGCGAAAACCCTCTGGGTATCCGCGAGTTTAACTCCGTGCCCCATCTGAATCCCGACCGGAATTACAGTGTCTTCAGTCGCGGGAGTCCCCGCTGTTCTGATTGTCTGATACAAAAGATCTTCAAAATCTGCGCGTTGCTTTTTATAGCCGTGAGTATTAACATTCGCGAGGTTATTCGAAATAACATCAATATTCGCCTGCTGTCCAATCATACCGGAAGCGCCTGTCCATAAACTTCTTACCATAATAATTTTCCCCTATATCAGCCGAACTTCGCAACTTGATTAATTAAAGTGCCAAGCATTGTTTCTTCTGTCTGAATAATTTTCTGATTCGCTTCATACGCGCGGTTTACTTCGATCATCTGAACCATTTCCACTACAGGATCGACATTTGAAGCCTCAATAAAACCCTGTATGACTTTCGGCCGCGCATCACCTGAAGCGATAAACGCCGGACCTGATGTCTGGCTTTCCCGGTAAAAGCTGGAGCCTTGTTTTTCAAGATAGCGGTCAATCTCGAACTCCACAATTTTTAATATATCAAGCAGTACAGGTTCTTCCCATTGATTTGATTCCCTTCCTACCAGCAATTCCGGAATATCCTGATACGCGGCATTAACCCATACCCTGCCTTCGTCGTCAACCTTAAAATTATTTGCTTTTATATTGATGTAGCCGTTTTCGCCAAGCACAGGGTAGCCTTCTTTTGTTTCAAGATAGCCTTCCTTGCCCAGCATAAAAGAACCGTTTCTTGTATAACGTTCTCCGTACGGAGTGGAAACCGCGAAGAACCCATTGCCTTCCAGCATCATGTCAAAATCGCTTGACGTTTCTCTCGGAGTACCCTGTGTAAAGCTCGTATATAATTCATTAAGTTCGACGCCTGTGCCAAGCCTGCCCATAATAGGCGCGGCATCCGCGGAGCCGAATGGGTGCAGATAAACTCCGTCGTCATCCTGTCGGCGCATTAAAAGTTCAGGAAACGCTTTAAAAGACGCGACATCGCGTTTATAACCGTCTGTAGCCACATTCGCCAGATTGTTCGCAACCGCGTCCAGCCGCCATTGCTGCGCCTTCATTCCGCTGGCGCCTGTAAAAATACCCCTAACCATACTTCATTATCGGCAGTTTAAGAACGTGATTTAATTTATACTGTTCTTAAAATAACATGTAATATTTATCCGCGTGCCGCTGTCGGTTTCTACTGTAAGAAAGTCAAAATCGCTTCCGGTATAAATACGGATTTTTGCAGTATCTGAATGATGACTCGTATTTTAATCTGTGACGACAGTTTTGAGGACTTGCAATCGCTTTCGGCTATCATCAGCTGAAGGATTATAGCGTATTATCCGCTTATTTGTGTTTACAAGCGCCAAAATGGATCGAGATGCTCTTAAGGATTTTATTTAACAACAGACTTGCGGGAATTATTTCCTAATATCGCGGCCGTGTTTCTTTTTTGGAGTAATGCCGCTGTATGATTATTGCAGAAACAGAGTATTGAACGCGCTTCTTTCCGGTTTCGCCGAACGCTGCGAAAAGGAACAAATATCGTTTACGGTAAAAATCGAACTGCTGCCTTATAACGGGGAGTATACTCCCGTATGGGACGGAGAAAAATTCAAGGCGTTTGTAATCACTAAAGATTAAAAAAAAGATAAAAATAAGCTTTTTACACCATTTAAGCCACTTTCTACACTGCCGCCCCGCACAGCAATGAAAAAATTAATATATTTATGTTAGGAAGAAAGTACAAAGTACACATCAGCTTTATTTAAGGAGAATTTTATGAAAAGTATAATCAGATTACTTGGATTTATTACACTTGCGGCAATAATCTGCTTTACATTCGCCGCTTGCCCGGAAGGCGGCGGCGTTAAAGAAAAAGGCGCAGCCGTTTCCGCCCCGACAGCAGCAGGCGCGGCAATAACGGAAACCAGTATCACCATTACTGCAGTAACCGCGCCCGATAACGGACAAACAG
>Ga0209755_10003460_pt1 | contig 19797 bp, 11 predicted proteins | sample TergutCo191P1_FD_187301 | JGI IMG/M metagenome (GOLD analysis project Ga0209755, IMG submission 187301) | Cornitermes sp. P1 segment gut microbial communities from Petit-Saut dam, French Guiana - Co191P1 (SPAdes) (version 2) | ecosystem: Host-associated > Arthropoda: Insects > Digestive system...
AACTAATTATATGCACTAATTTCTCAAATTTGTTTTTGGAATAAAACTCTACATGTTTCGGACAGTCCCTCCGTCCATCATCAGGAGTTTTTCACTGTACATACAGCAATGGTATATGTACAGTGAAAAACTCCTGATGATGGACCGAGGGACTGTCTGAAACATGTAGAGTTTTATTCCAAAAATAAATTTCAGAAATTAGTGCATCTAGTTGGTTTTATTATAAGAATCATTGATCTAAACTTGCAGTCACTGCAGCCTGAGTGCAACCCAGACAGCATTTCAAGGAGGACTTCGTACATCTGTTTAACTTTCCTAACAGTTCAAATGCTGGCATTTTTACCTAGCTCTTTTCAAAACCATATTTGTGAATGTTTTAATTCTAGTAGTTGCAATTTTACGATAAACACAAACAAGAACAGTGTGAAGCATTTACAGAGCATCAATTTTTTGTAATTAAGTCTCACCAAGAAGACTGAGATTAAGAATTTGTCATGCAACACCCGGTTTAGTTATTTCCCAGTCATAATCAGGCAGAAAACAAGCATATATGAGAAAATTTAAAACTGCTTTATACACTAAACATAGTGTTTGAGTGGCTGTGCTGAAAGAATTGCTGTATTAAGCCTTCCCGATTAATCATACAATAATTCTAGCCGCAGCTCTACTATAACGAAGTCCCATGAGCCACCACTGCTACCTACTGACTCCACCTGATCTTGTTATGAGTACCTAATTGATCCTTACCTTTTCCATCTGGAACATCGACAACTTCACTTGTGTCCAAGTGTATCCGCCCTTTGTATACATAAGTATTCCTCTTAAGGATATCCTGCAATGAAACAAATTGACATGACAGCTTTCACATATGTTCCCTTCATTTCTGTTTGAAGTACCATATATGTGGAATCAGAGGGTCATGATTCAAAGAAATAAAATTTAAAAGGATGGACGTTTGAAAATTTTGTACTGTGTGCACAGGTCTGGGTAGGCCATACTAACAAAAGGCATTAACTAACACCTACTGAAGGAGAGCAACTACAGATGTGACCTTACTACATACACTATGCCAAAAAGCACAGCAGCTTGCAAATAGTGATGTAAAACACTTTCCCTCTATATATGAGTTGTGGCTGTATAGTAATTAAAGTGCACGTCACAGTACGATTTGTGATATCACTTGAAATTTTGTCTTATTTCGCATATCTTTTCACCAGACTAATGAATCATGCCCATAGGGAATACATATGGAGAGAAATGTTCCCCACAAATACAGAACATTTCCTCAAGAACAAATGACTGCTACAACCCACTACCCTACCATAAATGCCTGTCACTCACCTTCTTACAATAGATAAGCTGGTGATCAAAGAGGAAAAGTGTGATGTTGTTGGTCCACATGCCAGTTGTGACTCTCACAACCTCCCCTTGATGGATCAATTGTGAACTATGCTCAATCAAGTCTTGACCCTGTGACAGATGATATTACACATAAAATTTCACAAAAATGTGATTTTCACACATGACTTTCAAACCTCTATAAAGAAAATGATAACCTCTGACACAGGCAGGTCTGGGAACCTACCTGCAACATCATCACCTTCTGGTGCTAATGTACAAGAGTTAGTCAAAAAGTAATGCATTCTGTCTTTTACCTACAGTCTTCTTCCACCTGTGAAGAAGAGAATGCATTCCTTACTGGTAAAACTTACTCTCTTTCTTCTGCAGTCACTGGTGCATGGGGTTCTGCAGTGCCCTGTCATTCATATACTGGTGAACAAATAGGTGAAAATCTTAAGGTATAAGGTCATGACGTTAGGGTAGATGCAGCAAAATGTCAACCAAAACTTTGTGATAGCCTTCATGGTGTGCACAATTACCTATGGTCTGGAATCTTCTCAGAAGGGCACCATTTCTGACATTCTTATTGTGGGATGAAGTTGATGAAGGCAAGCATTCAGACTTCCTAGTGTTTCAACATAGTAGTCAAAGTTACTGTTGCCCCCTTCGGCAAGAATTTCAGATGATCAATGCCTTTTTCATCCCAAAGGAATGAAGTTATGATTTTCCTTGCTGATCGAAACATAAGAAATTTATGCTTCCCTGGGGATGTTGTGTGGCATCTGTCCATTGATTGCTACTTGCACAGATCCACAAATTTACCCACAAATTCTATATACCACAAGGGTGACCTGAAGCAAGATCCATACTGATGACCCACAAATATTAGCACCACCATAAGAAATTTAATCACCTGGGCAACATGGTGCCTAGGATTTGTGCATCCCTGGCCACTTGGATTTTGGTTCAAGATGGTGGACCCAAATTTCACCCCCATAACAATTTGTGACAGGAAGCCCTCACTCTCTGTTTTGCATCAGTGCAAGAGATCAGTGGCTATTGTTTTCATTGCCTATTGGTGTGCAGCTGTTAGCATTTATGGTATCCAACAAGCACAGACAATGTAACAGCCAGACTCTTCAGTAATTCAATTACACTGCAATGCTTTGACTGATGGAAAGGGAGGAATATAATTCATCTGTTATCATGGAATCATCAATATCAGTGCACCAAATGGGTGGTTGTTGTGAGACAACACTGCAGTGGAAGTGTGACCACTTCATGGTTTGTCATTAATTCTGCTCCTCCTATTACAGCTTATTTAATCCATATTTGCTATAATACAACAGTACCAACATCCACAGTTGCTTCACCACATACTCTGACCAAACATGTGTGACTACAAGTCAGTTTCTCACCTTCAGCAACCAAGAACTCAATCACTGTTCATCATTTGAACATACCTGTCTTTTCAGAATCAACTGTGGTGCTATAATCTGTTGAGTTAAACAGGTACAACTACTACATATTACTAAGTATGGCCAAGGATTTCAGTGACCTAGTGGTTCTTTCTAAAAAGAATGAATGTAAAGAGAGAAAAAAACAGGAGACATTCTGACTGCCCTGTATAATTCTTAAATACCAAGATATTTCCCGAATAGCCAAACACTGTTGAACAGCTATGTGCAGTTATGTACTATGGGCTGGATGACTCAAATATGCTAAGCAACACATTGCTGTAACTACCATTACTATGCTGTACTTGACATGTATGACAAGCATTCATCCAGTCATGCCATTTCCTGTATCAAAATGATGGGGGATATATATATATATATATATAGGAATAACGGTACCTGTGTGAACAGTGGTTCTAGTACAAACGTAAGGAGATTCTGGTGTATGTTTCAGGAAGTTAAAGTGCCACACAGGCATATTCCTTGATAATAAATGAAGTAACACACAGCAATGGCAGCAAAAATTCACAGAACAGAAGGGATTGTCTTAGTGCATATGCACTACCTGAACCAGTGTCACAAAATTAACATGTACTTATCCAGTAACTGAGAAAGGGCAGTAACTGTTCATCTGTTCACTAACAACTACACTCAAAGTATTCTGGAGGGGGGGAAGCACGATCAGTGTCATATCCACAGGTCAAGCTCACTCACCTCCCAACCTTCCACCCTATGCTGCCATGCAGCAAGTTTCTCCAGGCTCTCCATTCTTCGTTTTCTTTCATTAATTAGGACAGCAACATTTCGCATAGCATCAAGTGCCTCTCGAATTTTGTCGTAATCTGCATGGTCAGCCTGAAAACAAAGAGTTTATTTCAAAACAGATCTCATGTTTCAGTGTTTGTATGTATCAAGACTTATAAACAGACAAACAGAGCTCCCTATTACAGCAGTTTAAAACATCCAGCAAAACTGTTGCATCAGATTCTCTTGATACTCATATTTATGGTTCAGACATAACAAATGCTGACAAAAGGCATAAGAAATCAAGATGTACTGCTGATTCGACTACAGAACTTCCTCTGTCCACTACATATGTGGTCCACTGCACACTAATATAAATTTTTAAATGGTTATTATCATGCATGAGAAACTGAAGTAAATGAACCTAGATTACTCATTAACTTCACACATAATTTATGTTCAACTAAACAATAATACAGCATATAATCATACCACCATATTTACAACTCACAAATTCTTGTTTCACCTGGAAGCACTGTTATGGAAAGTGGCATCTCTAATCGTATTCTAATTATCACAAATTACATGAAGAATTTATACAGATAATCTGTACAGCAGATTTCACTTTTCTTACATTATTTATCATCACGAAGTTATATATTATTATAAGGACAAACATATTAACTTTTTTCCACTCCTTCAAATATCATTCCACCAATTCTCCAAACTCATTTAATTCAGTTACTACCAATGCTATTTATAATTTTTATGATGAGATATTATGAACACATACCTCTTATTTCTGCTGTAAGTTTTACACAACTGACACTAGTGTTTAAGTCACAGCCTGCACTACTTAAAACATGCACAGACATGGTTCTGACATGATCCAGTCTGATGTTATACAAGAGACAGCATGATAGAATCATTCTCAGGACCTATTAGCCACACTTTATACAATATGAGCAAGTCACAGCACTGTTATATAAAACAATTAACTTCATCTTATTATAATCACATTATGTTGGACAATCTGAGATATACCTGACAATGGCCTATGTGTAACATCATACTGTTACAGGCACAATGAATCAACAATAGCCACAGACCCTTAACAGAACCATCTTCATCACTATATAAAGTACCTCACACTCTTCTGTGTGCACAGATTAACTCTACAAATGAAAAAGAAATGAACAGGAAAAAATGATAGTCATGAAGAAAGACTCTTCGCCGTTTCACTGTGGCAAGTGGAAACAAAGCTACCAATCCTATGCCACATCCGTACTTTCCTTATTTGCCACAACAGTGTAACATTGAAGTGACAGTCTGCAACACACTGCGTCAGTAACAGTGAAAGTTAAATGAGAGGTGCACATTTCAGATGAAACAGACTATACAACATGATCTTCATCCTGTCTTCACACATCCAGGGAATAAATTACCTTACTGCAGGCAGAAGCTTGTGTAATAATGAAACATCAGTATCATGAAATAATTTAAACACTGAATGGTTATTCAAATAATGCAAATGAATTCCAACACTGTAAATATTAAGGGGGGGAATTAAGTGTGTATGGGTGGCTCTTCAGTTTGGGGCCTTGAGTAGGGGGTTAACAAGTTCTTGGTATAAAGATGGAGCAAGTTTGAAAATGCTGCACTGGGCTCTATTCTTCAATGACATTTTTAAAATTCCCTACACAACAGAAAGAGGATAAGAGTTTTTGAACTTGGAATATCAGGAGTCAGTGCAGTTAAAGTTGAGTTAAATACAGTAGCAGTCAGATGGGCCTTAATGTAACAGGATACAAGCATGTGTACCAGATTAATATGGCTCAGAACAGACAGCAGTCTTGGGTTGTGAAGATGGTACTGTACACTGAAGTTCTATAAATAACATGAATTGCCTTAACTGGCTGCATGACTATAAGCTTCTTAAGAACCTCAAAGTTTTACCCTGTCACTAAGTTTATCGCTTTTCACTTACAAACAAAATTTCATGCATAATTTACTGGTATATTCATGATGTCTTCATACCAAATTTTACATGCCTAACTACAATGGTAAATGTGTTATTGCCATCAAACTGAGAGTTACAAATAATTTTTGCATGGCTGCCATGTTATTATTTTATATCCTACAAAATATTGCTTCTACAAGAATTCCACATTTCTCCAACATCCATCAACACCCTTTCAGTACCCTGAATAGACAACTCTATGGCTGCTCCCACATAAAAAATTCACAAGTCCACCATATTATATTGCCCAGAGAAAATTAAGATGTGCAGTGTTAAGGGTGGCTTCCAATGGCATACTGTTCACATAAAGATTGTGAAAATTGGTCTGCTGGTTCAGTATTTTGTATGCACAAGTGTGTGTGCACATACCTTGGTGGTCTCATATGCCTGTTTTCCTTCCTTAAATTATAGGGCAGTAAAGTATCCTAAAACAAGTACATAATAATGGAGAAGGAATAGAATGGAGTATACAAACAGTAAACAGGTGAATTATTTTCTAATTGTTAAAGAGTAAAATATATAGAAATCTGAATCAACATTAGTAAATAAAAATATGTATAAAATCTGATGCATGCGACGATGTATAGACATGTCTAAAAATTATAGTCAGGAGGTAGCAGGGGTTGATGATTGGCTGAGTTGTTTATAGGCCACAAGTAAACATACATAAACTACAAACTGCACCATCACATGGCAGGGCTAACATAATTCACATGCTATTCCATGGCATCTCTAGCTATTATTTCCACTGATAACCAAAAGTATCAACCATTCATGTATATTTCAGCCCTATAGGAACATTACAAAATCACATTTCCAGTGAACATTGTAGCCACACATTTTGTAAGTTCTTTTGAGACAGTTTGGTAGCTGGTATTAGCAAAGCAATGATGCTGCAATCCCAAGCAAAGCAGACAGTATTTCTTAGCTATTTAATAAGTACTGCTGCCATCTGGCTGTTCTATCATAAGTAACTCATATTTTCATAAGGTTTCCATAATAACAAAGTACAGCCTTCTCACTCAAAATGCAAGCGTTTCACTACCATGAAAACCCAGTAACTGAGGAAACAGAGTGGGAGGTTCATTTCACTTACTCACAAACTAAGCACATTTTATAAGGCAGAATGAGTAAGGTGCAACACATGTGCAAATGGATGTGCAAAAATTAAAAATATGTGAAATTTTAAGAATCTGTACCTTCTCTTCTATGCAGAAGGTAAAGACAGCAGGTTTCTTTGAAACATTAGTACCTGCCTACCTCATGACAACCTTCCATATTCCAGGTCGTAACCCTGCCACTCACCAATGTGAGTACTTCAGATCTCATTATCTGCCAATAACAAATTGGGTCTTGTTACACCAATGAATCTCCTGCAAAACTGTCTCCAATACAAGTTTATGAAGACAGTAGTATCCTTTACTCCAACTGCCACAGGAACCTCAAATAACACAAGCAGGTTCAAGTTTACCCTGAAGCTAATCTATATAATGCCTTTCAAATCAGTTACAAAAACTAAGACTGGCCTTAAGTGCTTTGGCACACACTTGGAAACTGGTGATAGGAGTCATAATTACTGGTGATAAAAAATACACTCATGTCATAATCAGATACAATAGTCTACCAACTGCAGTTTTGGACATACACAGATGAAATTTGATATGCCTATTTATGAATTGCAATATTCAGTCCTGCATTTCTAAACTTCTGTGAATTACTCTATAATCACTGTTGTTATCAACACCATAGTAATGCACCTGCCATATTATTATATTGAATTTCTTTGTAATCTGTACATTCATTCCCTGCGTCCTTTGATAAAGTCTTGAATAACCGAAATAATTATTTAATTTACCTATCAACAAAGATAGAAAAATCCGCATTATAAAGTTAACCACCACCCCTAGATTTGCCTACTAGCCAGAGATTATTTAAAGACATATATAATGTTTGTTTTAATTAATTGCTAACCTGCACAAACCCTGACTTTTAGTTCGGTAGGCTTATACAACTCCAATTTCTGTACAGCTGAGATCTCACCTATTCGAAAAAGTATAATTTTAACAGGTCGCATTTAATTATCTTTCTTTGTATAGTTTTAACTGCCTGTTGATAGCATTTCACTAGAGCCAAAACATGCAGTAAGCAATAAAACTGATACACATTCAGTTGTGATTGACAGTTTGTACCTCACTTTTACTGTTACATATAAATTTAATATTCAGTAATCTTACAATATGGATTCACTTCCAGCAATTCCTTCCTGATACAGACATAGTGGTTGTAGGACATTGCTCATGCATGACATACACACCTTTGTATACTTGAGCAGCTCAGCCAACTGAAGTGGATACTTGCAGATGCGCTGGACTGGAGTGAGCAGATACCCATCAAGAGGAATCTCTATAAGCCCACGCATGAGACGGCAAGCCTCAAAGAATTTACTGTAGTTGTTGTGTTGATACAGCTCCTGCAGGGTTGCTGTTGCCATTGGATGACTGTTGCAGTACTCTGAATAAATCCTGAAGCCAGCCCGCTGTAAGTGCAGGAAATAACTGGTTCATCTAAACTTTCAATATGTAGCTGTCATTTAAACCATTTCATTGCTAAGACATTTCTTGAAACAATATTCTTTTTACAGCATTCTGCCAAACAGTTATGCCAACATAACAGAAAGATTAAATAATATACGAACCTTTCCTTCATATAATTATTTTATGTGATTCTTCTGCTAGTGCATTGCTTTATCCTTGAAAATTCAGAAACATACTGCCATAAAAATATTTATCTCAGTAATTAACCAACTTGATGCACAAAATTTTTATTTTACAATAAGTTTATTTCATGCCTCTACATGTTCCGAGCAAATGTGCTCATCATCAGGAGGTCAAAATTGCATTACACAGCCTCTGGTATCATCACACCTATAGGTGTGATGATACCATTTGTGCATCAAGTTGGTTAATTACTGAGATAAATATACTGAGATGCACGGTCAGCAAAACGTGGGGGGGGGGAAGCCATAAAAATAATTTAGTTCTAAAGAAACATGCAACACACATACTTTAGACACAGCTTATAAAGCAAGAAACTTTATAGAACAGCAATTATTTCCCTACACTGCATTAATTGACTGGCTTTTATGCTTGAAACACAGTGTGCTATACAGACTGAATCTTTAACCTTTTGGTGCTGGAATTATTTTTTTAATTTTAGCACACCCTATATATAAAATGTTAATAATACAAGAACCAAACATGTTAGAATTATGAAACAAACTGCATTTTGAAGAGGAAAAAACGCAGAGTATACGTCATGTTTAAACTATTCGGTACCTATATTTGTTGAATAAATATACAAAATGCAACTTTGGAGGTTAGCGGTGCGGTACATCAACTATAGTTGACATTAGGTGCCTAAAGGTTAAATATAATCCAAGTTAATCCTGGCCTCTCTAGGGTTAACCAAGGTTACAGTGCTCTGTTTCAGAAGTCTCAGTACTTCCATATCCTCTATCCCACCTTCACAAATGAGTATGTAAGAAGTGAAGCACACTCACATGAGCAAGGAAGCATTCTCCTATACAACTCCGATGTGGGGCATCCCACTCGACATGGCTCTCCAAATCCTGCAGAAATGTGGACTGAAACTGAAGCAGTTCTTCCAAGTTGCCAAAGATTGTATCAATCTGCTGGGGTGAGAACATATCTGTCCGTCTCCGACATTCAGCCAGATAACCCTATCAGATAGAATTACTAACTTATATTTTGGTTGTTGCTGTGCACTTTACTTGTATGCACTCAGATCTCAAATACTCACGTGTTACCCCATAAATATGAAGAAAATTAATCCCGCAATCATTCTTCCCTTATTTTTAATTATGTTACATTTAATTCCCACTAAACGTTTGCAAAATGTCAGCATTTTTTTCATAATGATATACACAGGCCATGAGAAGTGAAAGCATTTGTAACTCCTGTGTCTTTCCTGCAGCAGTAGTTTTAATACAATCATAGAGGTCTCTGATCACATCACACTCTTTCCATTCTATTACAGAAGCATGTCTTGAACAATCTTCCAGCCACAAAATATCAGAACCCACAGATTTATCTTTAATGTCAACAGAATCTACACTTGTACAGTTTAACTGACTGAATACATAATTTTTTACCAGATAAGTATATTAAATGTTCTTTGCCTTCTGGATACAAGAATATGACTTTGCTTCATTCGCAATCCTCTCAATGTGCTGCATGTGTTAATTCATTTACTTGTCTATCTGCCTGTCCTCTGATTCAATTACAGTTGTTACTGACTGACTGGAGTGACTGAATCTTATGAAAATGACAATGAATGTCATATCAATGAAACCATCACATGCTGACATTTTCTCAGCTCAATGTCATCAGAATTGATATGGAAGCCATATGAACTTCTAGACACAGGGAAGAATACTACCATTCAGTGCAAAGCCCTGTAGTTTGTATGGTTATAGATTTTTGAAAAACATGCAACTTGTATGAGTCTACACAATACAGTAGATTTAAAAAGTAAAATACTTTATAATAAGACAAGCACACATGGGGTTTTCATCTGATGATGTTAACTAACTAAACAATGCAATCACATATAACAATTGTATGAACATACATAATTCCTGTGAATCATAAAACCGCTCCACTGGATTATGCAAATAATCACATCAGAAACTGATTTACCTCAGCAACATCACGGAGAATCTTAACAAAGTCACGTTCTGTGTTGATAAGTTCACGCACCACACTGGAGCGCACCTGATCGTTACTCAGCAAAGACACGCTAGTCCGTCGCCTCAGCTGTTTGCTTGGAGTTGAGCCTGAGGCCATGGCTGCCAAACAGTCTTCTACAGTGTCCTCCTGACTCACCCGCAACTGTGAAAATAATTTACACATCAATTTTGCACAATTAAATTTATACTTATTTTACATCAAACTTCAATATTAATTGTTATTTTATTACACAATTAGAACATACACTTTACGTAGATGACAGCAAATTAATCTTTGCTGATGACCAGGTAATCACCGAAAATACTGAGGGAAGTGTACTGAGAACTATGCACAAAGTAAAAGACATACCTACACAGACAATACAAGAATTAACTAGCTTCAAGCAAGAAAAACATATTACATTTTAAAGGAAAACACTACATAAGCTGAAATTATAATCAACGAACAAACAACTGACAAGATAATTAATTCCAGTTATGTAATGTATATCCAAAATATATGTAGAACAATATGGAAAATTACAAAGGAAATTTCAAATGCAAGATGTTACGACAGTAACAATTGTGAAATCAGAGCAGAAGGCAAAACAGCAGGATGGACAATGGCGAGAAGTTCTCTTATGTCAGTGGCTTGATGACTCAGTCAAACCTACAGTAACCAAACTACATGAAATTTGAACATTAAAATGAGATTCTTCCAACATTTAGAAGGGATATAAAATTCCCACATCACTAGAATAATCTATGAATACCAACCCCCGTGGTAAGTTATGGATATGATGAAGAAACTATATATTTAACAGTTTTATGATCAGATATTACACATTAATAAGTAGTAGGAGATATACTTATAGTGAAATTATTTAATTATTCTCATTTTTAATTCCAAAACATTTTAATGCATTTCCTTGAATAAAAGATGACTCTGCACATAAGACCACCAGCTCACTGCTCTGCCTGCCCAAACCACCTCCACTTTTTAGAAAAATACTTAATATGCAATTAAAAGGTGACTCCCCACTTGTCAGATTCGGGTAAAACGCTGTACACTTGTAATTTCTGAAGCCATTAATGCTCACCTTTGTACATTTTTATAACTTAGGCTACATTTATATAGTATTTCTTGTACATTCTATCAATCCATGAAAGGTTAAAGAACCTGGGATATGGAATAAATCAATACAATAAATCAAAAATACATAAAGCAATAACAAATAGATTAATAAGAGATTTCAATGAACATAGCTCAAATTTTGACTATAAGGACACATAATTTTAAATTTATTGTACACATATCAATGCAAATGCAGTACATATAAATAAAATTACATAATAGCAATAGATAAAAAGGAGAAATTTGTGCACCACTTCATTAAAACAATTCAGTGCAAAACTGAATATTATAATAACAATAAAGTAGGTCAAAGGAAACAGTTAAGATAATGAACCACGGACTGTTATTCTTTATTTATATTAAAGTATTCCAGTGAGTAGAAGGAATGAGAATATAGGGAACTTTTCAATATTGATTTAAATTGTTTGGTATTATCAGACAGGTGTTTGATATGTTACTAAATTTGATGCAGGTTGGAGTTTTGTCTAGCATTTATTCTGTGAATCTCTGAGTTTACTTTGTACTATCTTCAACATTAACCAAAAATAGAAGTACATTTATATATAGAGACTGAAGAGATAAAACGTTTAGAATCTTAAAGAAATCTCTACACAAGTCCTGAACAAGAGTTGCAGAATATGGCACCACATAAACTCCTGTAATATTTTCATCACAGAAGAGCCGCGTTTGTTGGAAAGTGATGCCACGTAGCCTGGTTGCTGCCACATTACCACCAGAATAAAATATGGCCTCACTTCCCAGAAAGAAGTAATCTACAGTCACTATTGTGAAAAACTCCAGTCTCTCACTTTTGCTGCTGGTGAGGAATTATAGAACACTAACATAGGGAAATATGCAATACTGTTAACATTCTGTTAAAAAAAATATTTTAACATAATGTAACCTCATCCCTACATAATTACCCCTCAGCAAGAAGGAAGACACAGCCCTCTGTTAAAGAGTTAGTGGACAAGTTATATACCAACCCTAACAAATGCTGCAGGAAACCAACCACTGTCTTCATTTCTTGAACCCCACCACCAATCTCTGTCCATTGTATCAAGCACCTCAATGACATCACCAGCACGGAATGCCAACTCTTCAGGCTCCATGGCAACATGGTCCCATACTGCTTCTGCCAGAATTGTGACATCCTCTTCCATTGCCTGTTAACCAACAGATAATAAAATAGCAGATGACATTTTATACATTAATTGGTTAGAAAATGCTCCTGCATCATTGCACTGAGGGATAATATCTCATTTACTGCACAGAAATATATCTGATGGTTAACACATGATGTTTTTGGGAGGATCGAGTCTTTTGCTTCAGATACGCCAGTTAGGCTTGTTACTGTACTTACAACATACAGTATCAGTAGTTTAGGACACCTGATTTACTTGACAGTTTTTTGTGCCCTTGATGAAACACACATTCCAATTCCCTTCAAGCAACATTATATTACTGAGTCATGCAAGCTTGCATACAAATTATACGGAATTTTTAAAGATGGATAAATTATATCTCATTACGAAGTACAGTGTTGGATGTTTGCAGAATCACTAGCATACCGCCACCTGGTTTTCACACACAAGATACATATATTATTATGTTCCGGTTTATCTGATGCATCCAAACAGTGAAATACAATACATATTACAAAAACAATTATGGCAAGTTTTAAAATAAGATAAGGACAAATTTAATCCATGCTTTGCACCCAGTTTAAAAACTGCTACCAGTTGTCTACTTCCCAAAGCACTATAAAACAGCTACCGAAAAAAAAAAAAGGAAGGAAAATATCTGGACTTTAGAAAGACGGAGTACGAAGTAGCATGATGGAAATAAGCCTCAAAATTGTATATTCATATAATATTGCAAGGCTAGTTCAAACAGTGAAATGATGATGTGCTGGACATGTACCTCAAAACCAATGCTTAGGGAATTTGTGAAAAAACCTGTCCTGGAGGTGGCTGTTCATAAAGCCAAGAGAGCAAGAGAGAAGGACAACACTGACTTCATTTTGCAGTAAGAAGACTGGAATTTTGGACTGGAACGAACTGCATTACGTTGTGTCCAATTTCGTTTTGGTTAAGCTGATGCTTAAGCTTGTATTATTATCAGTGACTGAATTATTTAATTTCTACAGTTTGTACACTCATAAATGAATAATATACAAATATATCACTGTGTTCATTTTTAAAATTTACTTTTAACAGTTATGCTGACCTTCATTTCAGACATCATTGGTTAGCAACAATCAGCCCTGCATTAAAATTATTGTTGGTGTTAATGTTGCTGTTGTATGAGGTGTCATAATGTACTTATTAAAAAATGGAAATGAATATGTTGTGCCTTCCTGTGTTAATTTTATGACATACAAATGTCAGTAACCATCAAACAATTTTAACCACTCTGTTACTTGCCTGTTCAAAAGACTTCTTCCTCTCTGTGAGTGAGGCAACAGACGATTCTGAATCAGACATCATGTCATCATCAGACGTGCCTGTCCCACCTCGGCCATCGTGTTCATCCTCACTAAGTACTGTGTTTGATGTTCGTTGAAAGACTGGCATACCACCACCTGGTTTCCGATGCATGAGAGGTGACAGTTCGTTTAATCCCAGTGGCTGACTGACAGATCTTCGTAAATGGGGACGCCTTGATCTTCGCTTGGAACTGCATTTAAAGGCAAACAATGGAATAAAGATGTAACACAGATAGTTGTTTAAGTTCACATACAGAAAATATTGAATAAGTCTATATATGGGTGTGCTGCTTTAAAAGTGTGCATGCAAAATTTTAACCACCATTCATCTTTACCAGTCATGAAATGCACTTTGCAACATTACATGTAATCCAAATGGATGGTTGGATGGATGGACAGATTGACGGACTGACAGACAGATGTACGTACATATGTACATATGTATGTATGTATGTATGTATGTATGTACGTATGTAATGCACAATGTGATGCTCAGACACAGAATGTTACACAAATACATCTGCTTGTAAGCAGGCTCCATTCAAATTTCGGTCTTCTGCAGATCACTACTGGCATTGAAAGCTGCTGTCAAAAGCTGCGCAACACTTTCTCGTGGTGTTTGGTGTTGGTAGTGGCAAGTGACAGTGAAGGTGGAGGGTTTCAAACACAGACAGGCAAGAGTGATGCACAACTAATATCAACACAATATGATTTTCAAGTGATGATAATCTTTGGGGTTTTACACTATCCAACGTATTTGGTTTGTTCTCAAACATCTGCCTACATCAATTTCAGTCATGCTGAAGTCACTCCTCAAAAACTCTTAAACAAACTGTACTATATGATGTAGAAACCCAAGAGATGAACATAATTTGAATAACTGCAGTTGTGGAAACCTGAAAACTTACAGAATATAGGCCTAATTCTGTCTCTGAGTCCAGTATTGAACTGGAAGTGATTTCTGTATCTATCTATGCTTAACAGAGGATCTGAAAGGACTAATTTACTGATTCACATTTTAATCCAGTACATAAATACAAGGTCTCTCTTTTATTTCCAACCTGAGTGTGACAGCTTTACCATGCAGAAAGCCTGCATTTACCAAGACATCCCATGATAATTGTCATGCTCTGAAGATATATAAGAGAAATGCACTCTCCATATGGATAATTCTGGAACTTCTTCCAGAATTAAGTGTTTACAGTTCAGATGGAATTTACAGTAAAAGTAACAAAACTACAATATTCTTAAGTACTTTTGTTATGAGACATATAGTGACCAGGCTGGATGATTCAGCATTTGATTCTTGGCAGGGAAAAGAGATTTCTATTTCTCAAAAACATCTAAACTGGCTCTGGGACCCATACAGCCTCCTTTTCAACAGGGATATTCTCCCATGGGCAAAGCAAGAACCTGACCACTCTCCTCAGTCTACTGCTGAGGTAAGAGTGAGCAGAGCTATATGTCTACTCCCCTGTATGCCTTCATTGTGTGCACACAAACAAATTTGCATTTTACACATGTGAAGGTGTATGTACAGGTGCAGTATGTATGACAAAATCAGAAACTTTCAGACAAGCTAACTCACCTTCTTAGAGTAACTGCATCAGTAATAGTAGGATGTGGTGGACTAGAGCGTGGAGGACGCATCTTGATAGGTGAAGGTGTGGAGTGCATGCGTCGGTAGTTATTCCGTACGTCCCAGTTGAAAAGCCTCTGGCCACCTAGGTCTGAATGCGCTCTCCTCACTTGCTGATGACGATTCTGTATACGTGTCTGTAGATCAGCCTGTAATAATTATTACAATGTTGGTACAAGGTGACAGAAACAGCCTGAAGTAAAAAACATCAGCATTAATTTTTTATATATGAACCACCAAACCGAATTCTCATCTCTTGACAGGATCTGCAGTGACATCATAAAACTCAAACAGAGAAATTCCATTATGTCACCATCACCATAATATAAACAACAATATGGGAGTTCATCTAATGAACAAAATATCCCTTCTGTTTTATCATTGCTAACATTTTACACAATAAGTATGAACATTAGCAATGTTCTGACATGTGGCACTGTATGGTCTAGTAAGTACAAATGTTCTTGGTGGACAAGCTGCCTATACAAGACCTGAAGAAGAAGGTAGCTTTTCTCACAAATCCAGCAGTACATTATCAATTAATCATAACCCACAAGTTCACAATCATCATAGTCATCACTGTTACAACCTCAAATCTCTCACAACTAGTTTAACAACTACCACACATTATTTCTCACCTTCCATGTTTAATAATAAAGAGGTGAGTTATCTTTCTTGTAATATTTATGAACAGTTAGGTACACCAGCACAGAATTTCTTCCATTCTTATGTTTTTCATTTGACAGGATGAAACAAGAATATTCACACATGAATTATTCCTCCAAATACAATAAGCAGTATGGAATTAGACACACTAAAGCAATTCTGTCAGCTACATTTCCTTTCTCAATGTTTTGCTCACTTTATATTAAAATATCACTTTGGTACAAGAAAAATCACTGTAGAAAGCCAAGTTCTCTAATAATCGTTACACAGAAACATCACTATGCAGTTGAAGAAACAAACTACTGGCAATATGACATCATTTCCTGTAAGAACATTTCCTTCCCACTCCAGTTTCCTTATCACTGAAGCTTCTAATCAAGTATTTGTCAGTTCAGACTATGGTATATATATGATCCCTGCGCTGTTTTTCTCTTACATGAAATGGAAAGAATGAAAAAGGATGTAATAATGGCCTATTTCAGGTTACTACTCCAGCTATAGTTTAGAAATACTTTACAAAAGATACTAAAAATCTTTAGTCAGGACAGTCAATGCTAAAAGCTATAATTCATTGCTACCTTACAAACATCAGTGAGACACATAGGCAGTAAGCCATCCTGCTAAGAAGGGAGACAGAAATAGGGGAACTATTAACAAGTTATTTGTTACTAGCAACGCCCACCAAGATTCTATGCAAAATCCACAACTATTTTAAATACATCCTTCACCTTTACTGTGTCAAATATTTTGTCCTCGACAAACACATTACTTCAATATTCTTTTATTTAGGTTATTCAGTTTGTACTATGCAGTATGTATATAATTTAATGTAGGTACCATCAATCAACCAGTCAAGGACACTGTAACAGAATTAAATACAAATCAAAATAACGCACTACTGCACTAAAGCAGCCCATCTGTCTCTGGGATTTCACACACATAAAACCACATTACATTATTTATAACTTCTCAAAAACATAACTACATTATTTTGAAAGAAACAAATATTAATATACATCTTAAAATAATCTAGTGTAAACTTTAGTCTTTTCACCAGTTCCTTCACAACAATTTCTTCATGAACTGGACACATACTGTGTTCCATGTTTCAAAAGTACCTTATACTAGCAACAGCACAGGTCTGGGTGGGGGTTCCTCATCAGTACACTTCTTCAAAATGTGATTGCAACTGCCTGTATCTATTTTCTCCACATTCCAGCAATGACAAATGGTTTGAGTTTTCCCAGCATAAAAATTTCACCAAGTGTGACTGAAGTTACTAATAAGGGCCAAAGATACCTTTTTGGCATTATGTGACTAATTTTTCAAACACAAAAAAATCAATCAATTTCTCAAGGTGTCCCTCCATAAGGAAATCTGTTCGTATAAAACATTTGTCAATGATGCACCATTTTTGACAAAGGGGGTGGTTAGGGCACTGTGAACTACATAATTCATTATATGTATCTGTACTTTCTGTCTTTTGGAAAGTGTTTTGTTGTTTCACTGTAATGAAAAAAATCTAGACAGAACCAATATTCATAGAGCTTGAAAATGTGGCAGATCTGGGTAGGCAGTACTTAAGATCTTTCAAACATAAAGCTTAATGAATGCAGCACATATTGCACAAGAGACTGGAAACGGTCAGTTGCAAGGGTCACTGTGGTGCCCCTACTAATATACTCTAATATATTCCTTACCTTAAACTTCTCAATCAAAATTTGGTTTATGACCTCTGACTGTGGTCGTGATGATTTCTCTGCTGTGACTCGCCTCCTCACCTACGTCACACAACCGATCACGTAAATGAATGAAATATGTCATATTTACACAGATACAAGACTAGGTTACTACCCTTAAATTCAGTGTTTAAACACTCAGGATAATCTTGAATTCTGAGTTCAAAGTGCAAACTGAATAGTACTGGGCCAAACCCAGGTGTGTATAGCCACACCACCATGAATGTAGAGAGAAGAGCGAATACAGCATCCTGCAGTGCTACAATTTATATTACTGGTTCAGTAACGTAATAAAAACGACAGGCAACATAAAGAAGAGGCTAACAAGTATAAGCTGTATACCAAATAGGATCACACAAAGGTGTGATGCAAGCTGGACATTCATGCTGAACAACCATTATCATCATCATCATAATCACCACCACTGTCATCATTGTATATCTTCCTTAGTAGGCATCTTTTACTAGGCAGTTGTGTTCAACTACAGTCATCTTGATTTGGGTAAATATCATCATTGGCTTTATCAGAAATAAATTTTTAGAACAGATCACAGAGAAACTGGCTTTTTTATATGAGTAACAACTGTAAGATTTGGTAGTTATGGTTCTGATACTTGAAAAGTTACTTGAAATAACCTATTCAATATATGAAACACAATAATAATGAAATGATCATTTCTGAGACCAAGTATGTACCTGAATATTTCATATATGTTATCAGCTGGTAGTTAGTTCTCTGTAAATATGAATGGCAGCATAGTGTTTACTTACAGCAGGAGGACTGTCCATTTCATCTAGTGGCTCATCGTCCACCTGATGATCTGTGTCATGAGATTCAGAACTGTCACCTCCTGCAACATGAGTTGATCCTGAAGCCATCTGGAATGTATGGAAACATAACATTTTGTTTAATCCCACTACGTTTGCGAAGAAGAGTACTCTCATCCCAGTCCACTACAAGACAAGGTAATATATATATATATATATATATATATATATACATGTTAGCAATTTATTGTTAGCTGTGGAAAACGTGGCTATGCTTCTCAAATGTTGGTTTCCTATAGTGTCAACACTAATAAGTAAGCAAAATGGAAAATCACAACTGGTAACAAATGTATCCTTCCAGATTTAATCACATTAACTATATTATGATTCTGATGCAAATGTAATTAGTTAATTTGTTCTATACAGAGAAAAAGACACTGTCGTGAAAAATATAAAATTTACCTCTATCTGTATGCCACTATCACCACTATTACATTTTGCATTTCTTGCAGCTTTCTTTGCCTTCTTACGCTCTTTGCTGGATCGCCAAACTAGAGGACCAAACCTGTGAACAAGAAAATAAAGTAACGGGGGTAATATAATGTGGCTACATATTCCGTAACTACTCCAGGTACTGTTAACAACTCACTTAAATTTAGAATCTGGGGCTCCATCTTCCTTTCCAGGTAGTGGTGGTGGTGGAGGTGGTGGAGGAGGTGGTGGAGGAGGAGCTGACTCGGTGTCCTGCAGCTGTGTTGGCTCCTTCTCACCGACAGGCTGATCATCCATCACATCTTCTCCACCCTCACTACCTTCTTTGCTTCCACTCTTTTTGTGGAACTTTAGAGCAAAACTCTTCCGAAATTTCTGAAGAATACTTTCTGATGCACTCCCTGTGGAGGAGAATAACACCATTGTTAGAGGATGAATGATTGATTCTTGGATCAACTGACAACACTTTTCTCAATGAAAAGGAATTACTACGATACGAAAGATGTTATATTACAACAGTGGATCAGCTGGATAGTTGTTCATGAATGGTGAGTATGCAAGG
>Ga0209755_10003461_pt1 | contig 19794 bp, 17 predicted proteins | sample TergutCo191P1_FD_187301 | JGI IMG/M metagenome (GOLD analysis project Ga0209755, IMG submission 187301) | Cornitermes sp. P1 segment gut microbial communities from Petit-Saut dam, French Guiana - Co191P1 (SPAdes) (version 2) | ecosystem: Host-associated > Arthropoda: Insects > Digestive system...
GCCCTCGGGGCCGTGGAAATCCTCGGGGCCCTTGTACTCCCTCAGCAGCTCGTCCAGTACTTCTTTCGTTATCGCCATACTTCCTCCTTGGCAGTATAGCGTTTTACACAAAATTATTTATGGGCTCCGGCGCCGCTCCGCCTCAGTTGGCGCCGCACTAGATATAGCGCAGGCCGGCATGCGCCAACGCTAGGCTTTTTGGCAATTGACACTCTCGCGTCAACTGAATGGATGAAGTGGATGAATAGAAAAACACTGCCCGAAGACCTGCGCTTCGGTCAGCATCATCAATGCTTTTATGATGGCCTGTTGGCGAGGCGCAGGAATTCATCCTCGCATACTTCCCTCTTGGTAACATCCCCGCTTTCATTTACATGCAAGACCAGATAGGTAGTCGAATGCATATCGACCGAGGCAAGCAAGGGATCGATAAGAACCGATCCTTCAATAATCCAGCCCTGTTGCCCATATATCCAAGGAATATACCACCCAAATGATCTGATTGCGGAATCAACCAAGGCAACAGCACCGGGAACTTGAGCCAGAGCTGCATCTACCGCGGCAAACATGGAGGGTGTCCCCGTGGGGAAGAGTATAATGATGTGAACGATATCTCTGCCTTCAACACGGTCACTGCTACGAACAAATTCGTGCGCTCTGCTCCAGTCAATGTTTCTTGTTGATATCACGGTAAAATTGCCGTGATGGGTCGTGCAACCAGCGAACATGGCCAATACTGTAGCCGACAGAATCGCCAAAAAGACATTTCTCTTTTTCATTCCCCGTCTCCTTCTTGCAGCGCCGGAGCCTCCGCAAATTTGTTTTCACGAAAAAATATTCTCATCTGATAAAAAAATTCATTGGGAACTGCCTTCTCTGCATGCCCTCTAAATTCTATTTCTGACCATTTCACTGCTCATGTCCTCTATCCCACACGCGCAAAAACAATTTTTTGCTCTTTTAATATCCCTAATGCGTATGTTATGCGAAACTGCTGCCAGCATAGAAAAGGGAACGCCTTTTGTCAAGCGGTTTGGCTTGATGCGCGGAGCAAGAACTCCTTGCACAATCTGCGCCCCAGTTGTGTCTGCCGTCATGGGTAACGCTGCATTCGCAGTTTGCCCACCACAGCTAATCAAAACCGATCCGAATGCCGGCATTATCACCAGCATTACCATCCCAACCCCTTTTCTTTTCATTTGCAACATTCCTCGTGGTATTTAACGTCGCCCCCGACAATATTAAAACCCCATACGGGACTTTCCTCGCAATTTTCCTGGACAATACGATTTGCTACCCTCATATTATCAACATAATACCATTGAAGTCAATACGTGTCAATGGTAAAAATGTAGAATGTATGCTTATTTAGCATGAAGGGCAATCAACCCGCTTTGCGTGGGATTTTAGCGACAAATCTTAAGGGCCACCGTAAAAAGCTTGGTCTTTCACAGGAAAAATTGGCGGAAATGTCGAATTTATCATGGCAAACAATAAACAGCATTGAATGTCATAGGACATGGGTAAGCGACAAAACCCTGGAAAGCCTTGCGGATGCTCTTAAGATAGATAGCTATCAGCTATTATTACCAATCGAGGACATCGCCCAAAAACCGATAGATCCTAATGAGGCTCTTAAAAGGCTGGTCAAAATAAAAAGAACATTCGATGACTTATTCAATGACATTGTGAATCTCACAAGATAAAGAGGAAAGCAGACAAAGCTGCCCTATTGGCTATACCTCAATGAACCCAGTTATAATGCCGGTTAGTTTCGTCAATATATCCACAGGAGACATTTCTATAAACTCACAATTGCGCGCATGGATGTCGAAGGTTCTTGCCTGGCCGCATAAAATAACGCCAGTTGTTTTTGTCCTTCTATCCAATTTTACGTGAAACGGATGATCCTTGTCCGTAATGGTGCGCAATTCGACCAGGTTTGCTCCGCACAAGTACCGCAAGGCCGTGACGGCGGACCTCAGGGAAGCCCCGCCCCATGCGCGGACGCGGCCCAGGCCACCCTGCGGCGATTCGCCGAAAAATGGGACTGGAAATACCCGGCAATCTCAAAATCGTGGCAGAGCCGCTGGAACGAGGTCGCGCCGCACATGAAGTTATCGCCGGAGATCCGCAGGGCGATATACGCGACCAACGCGATCGAGTCCCAGAACTTCACGCTGCAGCGAAACCTGAAGGCGCGGCTGTCCTTCCCCCACTCCCGCGTCAACCCTGAAGGGCTACCTGCGCATAATCATAACCTCTTCGCTAAATGAGCCAGACCATTGCGGAAACCCTCCCCATCCAACACCCATGCGCCCTTCCGCGATTTCAGTATGGCTTGGAATGGAAACGCTTGTCAGACGGTTTCCTCCGTAAAACGCCCTGTTCTCGATACTGGTAACGCTGTCCGGGATGGTTACGCTTACCAGTTGGTTCTCGGCAAACGCCCTATACCCGATATTTGTGACGCCGTTTGGGATGGTTACACTTGTCAGTCGGTTTCTGTAAAACGCCCTGTTTCCGATATTTGTGACGCCACTTTGGATGGATACGCTTGTCAGTCGGTTTCTGTAAAACGCCCTATACCCGATAGCAACCACAGGCATGCCGTTTATCCGTTCAGGTATAACCACATCACCTGCTCTCCCTCTGCGTCCAGTAATGGTTATCTCCCCGTTATTTTCCACGAACTGAAAATCCTGCCCGAAAGCAGAAACCACGAACCCGAAAGCCAGCACAAACGCCAAAACAGTCCTTTTCATCTTCAAATCCTCTCTTTCGTTTATCTATACAGGCACAAGCCTGCAAAAACCAAAACAAGCGTAAAGGCGATCGGGGGGCTTTTGCGCCGGGGGCGCATGACGCTTTTATTCAGGCCGGTGCCTCCCCGCCTTTTGCATCCAAACCCGGCCGCCGTTCGCCGCCCAAAGGATCTTCCCCCGTAATCTGGGCGTTCAGGAGGTTTCTTGCCATCCTGACCATCTCGTTTTTTCCGTCGCCATCCATTTCCCCATAGACTTCCGACAACTCCGAAATCTCCGAACCTTCAACCATAAGAAAGCGTCCCGTCCTTCGCCCAATATGTGGTTATTGTATCAACCACAAAATAGGTTTGTCAATGGAAAGCCGTGATAATGTGAAAATATTCTCCCGTAGGAATATAATGCAAAATATGCTCTTTTTGCACATTGTCTTGAACCGTTATTATTGAGCAAAACCGCTTTCCGTGCTATCTTCTTGCATAGCGATGGGGATAAAGGAAAGGATCAAGGAAGTCAGAACGAAGCTGAACGTTTCCCAATCGGATTTCGCCAAAAGGGTGTTCATTAGCCAGACCCTTTTGGCCGACATTGAGCTGGGGAACAGAAAGGCGACCGACAAGACGATCCGGCTGATTGCCACGGAGTTCAACGTGAGCATGGAATGGATTTTATCCGGGGCGGGCGATATGTTCACCGCCCCCCCGCCGGACATTCAACTGGAAGCCTTGATTGACATTTTCAAGCAGCTTCGCAAGCCTTTGAGGGATTATTTGCTGGAGCAATCCAAAGGCTTGCTGAAAATACAGAAAGACGCGATTGACGGTTGCAAATGACCGGCCTCGTTGCTCCCGCCGTCCAAATGCGGCATGCTTGGGGGGCAAGGATGCAATCGGGTTGGATTTTCTTGTGAACGGCGGCTGGAGCCTGTCGGAAGCGGAGGCGACTTTTGGCAGCGGCTGGCTTGCTCGATGACATCTACGCCGCGACTGCCGCCATTGGTTTAGGCCGCAAGGGAATTGCCACCCGGGGCGAGGAACAGCAGGGGCGCATTTACTACGAAAACGGCATAGCTAGGGCTCTGCCGCCCTAATCCGCCTCCCGAATCCGGGCAATCTTCCCCGCCAATGCGCCGGCGCCGAGGCCTGCGGCGCCAAAATTGCCGGCGCCGGGCTGCTAGACCTTGAACCTCGAGACGGCCCTGACCAGGGCGGCAATGTTCTCGCGGTTTTTGCCGGTGAGATCGTTGACGCTGTTCACGGCGCGGTTTACCTCCTCGGCGCCGGAGGCCATCTCGCTGATGCCGCCGGCTATCTCGAGCGTGGCCTTTTCCAGGTTTTTGCTTTCCCGGATTACCTCGCGGCTGCCGTCGCCCATCTGCATGGCGCCGCCGCGGACCTGCTGGGTTATCTCGCCGACCAGCCCGGCCGCGGCCAGCACCTGCTTGCTTCCCCGCGCCTGCTCGTCCATAGTCGCGCGGATCGCCTCCTCCTGCTCCGCGACGGTCTTCACGCCGAGGTCAATCGCCTCGAACTTTTCCATCACGTTTTCCGCGGAGCGCGAGATCTTGCCGATGGAGCCGGAAATCTTCTTGAGCACGTCCACGATCGTCTTCGACTGCTCGCCGGAGGACTCGGCCAAAAGCCGAATCTCGCCGGCGACGACCGCGAAGCCCCTGCCGGACTCGCCGGCGCGGGCGGCCTCGATGGCCGCGTTCATCGAAAGAAGGTTGGTCTGGCCGGCGATGTTCTCCATGACGGCGTTTATCTCGAGAAGGCCCTCGGACTCGCGCGCGATCTCCTGAATGTCGGCGGCGACCTCCTGAAGGCTCGCCTTCCCCGTCCTGGCCGATTCCTTCAGGGTTTCGACGCTGGCGGCGTTCTTGGCAAGCGTCGCCGCGACCGAGCCTATGTTGGCCGTGACCTGCTCAAGCGCCGAGGCCGCCTCCGCGACGGCCGCCGTCTGGCGCTCGACGCTGCCGCTCAGGCTGCCGATGCTGTCCGTCACCTGGCCCATCGCCGCGTTGGTCTGCGCCAGGCTGGAGCTTTGGCTGGCGATCCTGCCCTTCACGCTGCCGATGCTTGCCGAGATTTCGTTCATCGCCGAGGCCGTCTGCTGCATGTTGCCGGAAAGGCTGCCGCCGATGTCGGACAGCTCGCCCGCCTGGCGCTTGATCTCGCCGATCATCTGCCCCAGCTCGTTCATCGTCTGGTTGAAGGAGCGCGAGGCCTTGGCGATTTCGTCGCCGCCGATCTCCGCAAGCCTCTTGGTAAGGTCGCCCTGCGCCGTGTCGTCCAGCGCGTCGGTCAGGCGCCGAATCGGCTTGAGAATCCCCGAGACGATGAGAAGCAGCGCCGCCGCTATGACGGCGAGGATCGCGGCGCAAATGGCAATCGTGTTGCGCCGCGATGCGGCAGTGGCGGCCATCGCGAGCTCCTGGGAGATGCCCAGAAAGAACATGGCCGCCGGATAGCCGTCGGCGCCGCGCAGCGGAAAGTAGTAGGCGAGGTAGGGGGCGCCGAACAGCTCCTGGCGGAAGACCGGAAGGGTTTCCCGGCGCCGGACGATCGCGTCCCAGATTTCCGGGTCGGCCGGCACGCCGACGGCGCGCTGCCCGGTCGCCGGGTCGGTTATGGTCGAGGAGACCGAGGCGCCGCCCGCGAAGACCATGGCGTCCACGGCGAAAAGCGAGTAAATCCTGTCCAGGAAGTGGTTCATCCCCACGTCGAAGTTCGCGACGACGCTGCCCAGAAACCTGTCGCCGTCCATGACCGGCGACGAGGTGGTCATGACCATGGGCGCCGTCGGGGTCTGCGTGTAGAGCGTGAGCACCTCGCGCCGAAGGCCGGCCGCTATCGAGGGAACGCCCGTGACGTCATCCCCGTACGAGTGCTGCATGTGCGAGCGCGCCAGAGTTATGCCGCTGTGGTCGGCGACGATGATCGCGTCCATCCCAAAAAGCTCTTTGCGCAGTGCCAGGTAGCGCCAGATTTCCATCCTGTCCCCGGCGTCGATGCGCGATATCAGCCCGGCGCTGTCGCCAATCGCCAGGGCGGCCATGCGGGTCTTTTGCTCGTAGGCGTCGAGGTAGGCGCGGACGGACTGGGTCGCCGCGGCCATCCGCTCCTGGGCGAATGCGCTGACGCGGCTGGCCGTGGTCACGGACATGTGCGCGGCGACAAAGCCGACAACAAGCACCAGCAGCCCTAGGATGGGCGCGATCACTTTGCCTCTGAGGCTCTTCATCATGGCCAGCTCCTTCTGCGCCGCTTCCGCGCGGCTTTCGAGCCGCGAGCGGGTTTTCCGGAACCGACGCGGCGCAGCAGAAGCGCCGCCTGGGAATCGCCCCGAGCGCTGGGGAATACTACCAGAACCCCGGCAAAAGCGTCAAGCGGCGCAAGGAGCCCGGCGCGGCAGAAACCCGAAAGCCCGCCCGCCGCCGCCGCCGACACGGCGCCGCCGATCCGGCGCCGCCTGCAAGGCGCGGACCCCCGGCGGCGCTAGCGGCCCTCGGCGACGTAAATCGAGAAAGCCTGCCTGGCCGAGCCAAGGGCGCTGGAGGCCTGCACCTCGAAGCCGAAAAGGCCCGGCAGCGAAGGCGTGCCGTAGACGGCGCCGGACGGCGAGAGGCGCAGCCCGGGCGGCAGCGCCCCGCCTGAGACCGACAGCGCAGGCGCCGGGCGCCCGCCGGCCGCGACGGCGGCCCTGAAAGGCACGCCCGCCTCGGCGGCGCGGAACGCGCCCGGCTCAACGAACGGCGCCGCCGAGTGCCCCTGCGCCGCCTCCATCACCGCGAAGAAGGCCGGCTTGGGATTAAGGGCCCTGTCGAAAAGGGTCGGCGCCGCGTCGGACCTCCAACTGCTGGCGTCGTCCCTGCCCCAGAAAGTGACGCGGTCGATGTGGCCTGAGAACTCGAGGTACCACCTGAAAAGCATGCCGTAGCGGCGCGCCTGCTCGGCAAGCTGCTCCCGCGTCATCCACCCGCCCTGCGCCGCCGCCACCGCGCCCCGGAAGTCAATGTCCAGCTCGGTAACGTGAACGCGGGCGCCGGTCTGCGCGTAGCGGACTATCGCGGCGCGCACGTTTTCCATCACGGTGTTGTGGTTGTAGTGCGCCTGCATCCCGATCGCCTCGATGAGGAGCCGGCCGTAGTCGGGGTGGCCGGGGCTGCGGTAGGCCGGGTTGTTCGCCGAGTCCCTGTGCCAGCGCTCGTTGAAGTACTCGACCATGCCGGCTATCGCGTCGCGCTTGCCCGGAACCTCGTCGGCAAAGTCGTTGTAAATCAGCAGCGCCGAAGGCGCGTAGCGCCGCGCGAAAACGTAGGCGTAGTAGATGTAGTCCCAGCCGCGCTCGCCCGCGGCGAAGTCGGCGCCGTGGGAAAAGGCGTTGAACCAGGGCACGTTGTTGCGAATTCTGCGCATCCACGATCCCGCCTCCGGAACCGGGTGCGCCGGCCTGCCCTCCCCCGTGAACACATTCGCGTAGCTTGCGGCGCTCAGGTCAGCGGAGCCGGAGACCACCTCGTTGGCCACGTCCCAAACGTCCACGCGCCCCTCGAAGTAGCCGGCGTACTGCTGGATGAACCAGCGCATGTTTTCCTTCGCCTGCGCGCGCGGAAGGTAGCGCAGCGTCGCCGGGTCAAGGTACTGCCAGACGGAGGACTGCTCGTGCCAGACAAGCGTGTGGCCGACCATCTGAAGCCCGCGCTCACGCGCGAAGCCGACCATCGCCCTGGCGCCGCCCAGGGACAGCGCCGCCGGCCGGCGGGTGAGCAGCATGCCGCCGGATATGGGGCCGGGCTTCATGGCGTTTTCCGCCGTCACGGAACTGAAGTGGCGAAGGAACATTGCCACCGTGTCGCCGCAGCCCAGAAGCGCAGGCTCCAGAATGTTCCCCAGCGCGAAGTAATGCTCGAAGGCCTCGCGCATCGGCGGCAGCGCCATGGCCGCGCCCCAGGTCGGGACGTAGGGCTCGTCGGCGATCTCGACCGTCACGGCGATGTCGTCGATGAAGAAAAGCGCCGGCTGCTCGTGCGGCTCGTTCACCCGGAAGCGAAAGTGCAGGGTCGAGACGTCGCCGACGTGCGCCGTGACGTCGGCATAGGTTTCGGTTAGGAACCACTGGCCAAGCGGCGTCCTCCTGCCCAGGTCCGCCATCGCGCCCGAGCCGGGCCTGAAATTCGTGGGCTGGTGCTCCGGGCTGCCGAAGGCGCCGTTCAGCACGAGGCCGGGGCCGCGGATGTTAGAGCCGCCGGGGCCGCTCCCCTGCGCCCTTCTCGGGTCCGCCGCAATGTTTTCGAGAGCGGGAATGTACACCCACCACGAGACGTGCGCGCGGGCGCCGGCCGGAATGGGGCGGGGCAGGCGAAAGACCAGGAAGTTGCCGTCGCCGCTCGTCCAAAGGCCGGTGGCGTTTTCCATGCGGAAGCTGCTCCTGTCCGTCCGCCCGAAATTGCCCACGCGGGCGCCGGCCATCTGCGCCCCGGCAGAAACGAGCCCGCGGTAGTCCTGCCAGTCGCGCCCAAATCCAATCGAGTGCCAAACCGACCTGCCCGCCGAGGCGATCGAAAGCTCCGCCGCGCCCAGCGGCTCAAACGGCTCGGCGCCGCCGCCAAAGCCAAGCTCCGCCGAGGCCAGGCGCTCCCCGCCCGCCACCAGCCTGGCCGCGGAAAGCCCGCCAACGCGGAAAACCGCCTGCGGGCCGGGCGCGCCGCCAGCGCAGTCATGGGCAGCGGCGCCGTCAGAGCCGGCGGCGCAGTCGAAGCCTGCGGCGCCGTCATGGCCGGCGGCGCAGAGGACGACGAGCTTGAGGCGAGCAAAATCAATGCCGGCGCCGGCGTCCAATATGCCGGAGTAGCGGCGCCATTCGGGGCCGGCGAAATCCGGGTCGTGGTAGCCCGGATGGGCCCTGAAAACGCCGGTTGTGAAAACGGCCTCGCAGCGAGCGCCGGCGGCGCCGGAGCCGCATGCGCGAAGCTGCAGGCGAATGTCCGCCCTGGTGGCCGACGGCACGAGCAGGTCGGCGGATATCTCGTAGCGGCCGCCCGCCTCCAGGCCAAGCGCCGAGGCGGGAACGGCGGCGCCTTCCGGGCCGCCGGCGCCGGGAACGCTAACCCTGAGAACGCCGCCCTCGGCGGCCGGAGCCTGAGCCGGGCGCGAGGCGCATGACGCGGCCAGAGCCGCCCCCGCCAGCGCCGAGGCAATGGCAGCAATCAGCGCAGTCTTTGCTTTTTTCACGGAGGCCTCCTTAGCCGCAGCCAAGCGCAGTGTAGCCGATTTCGGCCCGCGTGTCCGGCGCCGACAGCGCCTAAGGGGCAAAAGCCTCACCCCTCCGGCGCATCCTGCGCCTCGCACAGCCGCCGATACAGGCCGTCCTGCGCGATCAGCTCCGCGTGAGAGCCGGACTGGGCGATGCGGCCTTTTTCGAAGACGAAAATGACGTCGGCCGAGCGAACCGTGGAAAGCCGATGCGCGATGGCGATGATCGTGCGCGTGCCTGCGATTTCGCTGATCGCCTGCTGAATTTTCGCCTCGGTCTTCACGTCCACCGAGGCGGTGGCTTCGTCGAGGATGAGGACCGGCGCCTGGCAAAGCACGGCGCGGGCTATCGCGATGCGCTGCTTCTGCCCGCCGGACAGCTTGACGCCGCGCTCCCCGACCTGCGTGCGGTAGCCGTCGGGCATTTGCAAAATCTCGCCGTGGATTCTCGCGGCGCGCGCCGCGGATTCGATCTGGGCGAATGCGGCGCCGGGCTTGGCGAACGCGATGTTTTCCTCGATAGTGCCGTTAAACAAAAACGTGTCCTGCAATACCACTGAAATGTTTTCGCGCAGGCTCTCCAGCGTTATGCCGCGCAGATCGCGCCCGTCAAGGCAAACCCTTCCTGCGGTCGGATCGTAAAAGCGCGAGACAAGCCGGCTCAGCGTGGTCTTTCCGACGCCGGTCGCGCCGACGAACGCGGCCATTTGCCCAGGCCTTATGTCGAGCGACACGCTGTCAAGCACCGGCGCGCCCTCGACGTAGGAAAAGCTCACGCCCTCGAACGATACGCGCCCCTCCGCCTTGCCGCCGCCGATGGCAGCAGCGCCGGGGCGATCAGAGATGCTGCGCGGAGCGTCCAAAACCTCGATGACCCGCTCCGCGCCGGCGAGGGACTGCTGCACGGATTCCATGAGATGCGCGAGCCCCGTGATCGGCGCGTAGAAAAGCGCTAGGTAGAGCATGAAGCCGACGATGTCCGCGACGGAAAGCTGGCTGCGCAGCGCCAGAAGCCCGCCGAAGCCGACAACGATGACGCTGCCGATCGCGGTCAGGAACTCGACGCCCGGATGAAACGCGGCGTTGAGCTTGAGGGCGCGAAGCATGTGCCGCGTGAAATCCTCGCCCCTGCTCCAAACTTTTTTCGCCGCGGATTCTTGCCGCCCGAAAGCCTGAATCTCCTGCATGCCGGAAAAATTGTCCTGAAGCTGCGCCGAAAGCTCGCCCTGCGCCTTCTGCATCCTGCGAAAACTGGGGCGCACCTTGCGGCTAAAGAACCAGCCGGACAGCAGTATGAAGGGGATTGGGATGCAGGTGACGAGCGCGAGATTTGCGTTGATGCTGAAAAGAATTATCGCGACGCCAGCCAGCGTGACGGCGCTTGAGATAATTTCCGGCACGATGTGCGCGTAGATTAGCTCGAAGGTGGCGACGTCGTTCATCACCCGGCTGAGCAGCTCGCCCGTCTGCTTGCCGTGAAAATAATCCATCGAAAACGACTGTATGGCTCTGTAGGCTTTCATGCGCAGCTCCAGCACCAGGCGCCACGCCGCCCTGTGCGAGCAGTAGCCGCTCATAAACCTAAACAGAATGCGCCCCAGAAACAGCGCCAGCAAAGCGCCCGCCATCCAAAGCGCTGCGGCGAAGCCCTCCTCAGTCATGCCGTCCGCGACGATGCCGGTCATCGAGGCCATTATCCGCGGCGCGATCAGGTTGACCGCGGTCAGCGCCAGCGTCCCGAGAATCGCCAGCGACAGCCAGCCTTTGTACCTGGCAGCCTCTTTTGCAATGCGCCACAATGTTTTCACATGCGTTTCCTAGCTGGATTTTACCGGCAATCGCGCGGGCTGCATACCCTGCGCTGGCGGCGCGCCTTGCCGCAAAAAAATTTCGCGCAGGCTAAAGCAAAGCGCGGTTCCGCGCCATATATAGGGCACATAGGCAAAGCTGCGTGGGCTGAGTTCGTTGCATCCAGACTGCGCCTTGCCTGTGGCGGCGGCCGTGCGCTGCCGTATCCATTACGCCGCGGAGGCAAATTATGAACAATCTCAACAGCATTCTCATCGAGGGGAACATGGTGCGCGAGCCACTGTACCGCACCACCCCAAAAGGAACGCCGGTCTGCACTTTCAGCCTGGCTTCAAACCGCTTCTACAAGCAGGACGCCGGCCTGGAAAAAGAGGTTTCGTTTTTCGACATCGAAACCTGGTCAAAGCTCGCCGATGCCTGCAGCAGCCATGGCAGGAAAGGGCGCGGAGTGCGCGTGGTCGGCCGCCTGAAGCAGGACAAGTGGCTCGACGGCGAAGGCAAGACGCGCACGAAAATCAAAATCGTCGCGGAGCACATCGAATTCCGCCCGGACTTTTTCAAGGATTCCGCTGCGGAAAAGCACATCGGCGCAATCCGCGACAGCGGCGGCGCCGTACCCGGCAGCGCCCTGACAAGCGAGGCGCTTGCAGGCGCGGCGCTCGGCGGCGGCGGCGCGATTGCCGCAGCCGAGGAGCAAATGCGCTTCGACGAGGCGCAGGCCGCGGAGGAGGAGGAAATCCTGATGGCGGCGGGCAGCGCCGCGGCGATAGCGTTTTAGCGGGCGGGCCTGCCCGGGAGCGGCGCCGCCGATTCCAGGCGCCGCCGAGAACCGGCGCCGCCCGAGAGTCGGCGCCGGCGGGGCCTGCAGGTTTGCGCCGTGCAGGCCCTGGCTCCCGGGCCCGCGCCGCTCCCGCTGCAAGGGCTACCCCAGCCCCAGCAGCTCCCGCAGGCCCCCGTCGAAAATCGAGGCGCTGATCTCCCGGCCCTTGCCGGAGTAGCCGAGCCTTCGGCTGGGCCAGGCGCTTCCGTGGAAGTCGCTGCCCTCGGTGGCGAAAAGGCCCAGCTCGCCGGCCAGCTCCTCGAGGCGGCGGCAGGATTTTGGCTTGGCTATGGGGTGCCACGCTTCCAGGCCCATAAGGCCGCGGTCTTTCAGCGCCTTGATCAGGTCGGGCAGGCGGCCCCAGGCGACAAAAAGCGACATCGGGTGGGCCAGGACGGGAATGCCGCCGGATTCGCGGATCAGCGCCGCCGCCTCGTCAAAGGGAAGGCCGGCCTTTGGGGCGTACAGGGGCTTTCCCGCATTCAGGTAGCGGGCAAAGGCCTGCTCCTGGTTTCTGACGATTTTTTTGCGGACGAGCAGCTCCGCAAAGTGCGGGCGCCCAACGGAATGGCCGCCGGAAAGGGCCAGGACTTCCCCCCACTCGGCCTCGATGCCCAGCTCGCGCATTCGGCAGAGGATTTCGCGGTTGCGCGCCTCCCGGCGCCGGGAAAGCTCGGCTATGGCGCCGAGAAAGGCCGGGGTCGGCGAGCGCAGGCCAAGGCCCAGAAGGTGCATTTCGCCGCCGGGGCCCAGCCCTGAAACCTTTGCGCCGCCGCTCCAGCTTATGCCGATCTCGATTCCGGGGACAAAGCCCATTCCCAGCGCCTTTGCCTCGCGCCCCGCCTCGGCGATCCCGCCCAAGGTGTCGTGATCGGTCAGCGCAAAGGCGCAAAGGCCCCTTTTCCGCGCCGCCCGCGCCAAATCCGAGGGGCTGAGCTCTCCGTCCGAGGCCGTCGAGTGCGCGTGCAGGTCGGCCAGCATGCCCGGCGCCGGGGGAGCGCCGCATGCGGCGGCGCCTGGGCCGAGGCCGGGGCATTCGCCTTCGGGCGCTTCGGGCCCCTCATTCGCTGCCATATCCCCTAAGCATAGCGCGCAAAGGCCTTGCGTGTGGGCCTTTCCGGCGGGAAGCCCGGGAAAATTCCGCGGCATGGCGCTTTTGCGGCGCTGCCGCCCGCGGGGAAGCGCCGCAAAAGCGCATTTTCCCCGAAAAGGCATTGATATCCGCGCCGAATATGCTTAAAATGAAACAGGCTGGGGTGAATTTCCCCGCCGCCGGGAGCGCTTCCCGAACAAAGGACGGGCCTGTGGATTATACGTTAGTCGGGGGGACGATTGTTTCCCACGGAAAAAAGGCAAAAGCCGGCAGCCTCAGCATACAAGGCGAGCGCATCGTTTCCAGGCAGGGCGCCGTCGCCATTGACCTGAAGCAAGGCTCGTGCGTCTATCCCTCGCTGATCAACACCCATGACCATCTCCAGGGGAACTATCTTCCGCCGGTGGGACCAAAGAAGGGGACTTTTTACCTCACCTGGCTGCCCTGGGACACCGACTTCAAGGCCTCGGAAACCTTCAGAGAGCGCTCCAGGCTCGTGCGCGAGGACCTCTACGCGCTTTCCGGATACAAATGCCTCTTTTCCGGCGTCACCACGGTGAACGACCACTTCCCGCACGAGCTTAACGGCGCCATCCTGCCCACCCTGCCCGTCAGGGCGATTTCCGAATACTGCCTCTCCCACGAGTGCTCGTCCTACGATCTTGACTGGGGCGACGGGGTGGAGATCGAGCACAGGCGCGCGGCGGAAAAGGACTGGCCCTTCATCACCCACCTGTGCGAGGGCTTCGAGTGGGAGGCCATGCACGGCGTCAAGGTGCTTGAGAACTTCGGCATTCTGGACCGGCGCTGCCTCTTGGTTCACTGCATAGCGCTGAGCGACAGGGACATCAAGGCGCTGGCAAAGGCGAAGGCCAGCGTTTCGTGGTGCGCGCGCTCGAACATGTTCATGTTCAACGTCACCGCGAAGGTGCGCAAGCTGCTGAAGGCCGGCGTGAACGTGACCATCGGGACGGACTCCTCGGCGACCGGCTCGCCTAACATGCTCGCCGAGATCAAGTACGGCAGGGAGCTGTACCGAAAAATGTACGGCGAGGACCTTCGCGCCGAAACCATCTTCGAAATGGCCACCCGCAACGCGGCGCGGGCCTTCCTTATGGAGGACCGAATCGGAACGCTTGACGAGGGCAAGCTGGGCGACGTCCTGGTGCTAAAGGCCACCCGCGACAGCCCCTACGAAAACCTCGCCTGCGCCTCCATGCAGGACATAGAGCTGCTGACCCTGGCGGGGGCGCCGATTTACGGCGAGATGCGCTTCCTCGACATTTTTGGCGGCAGGCTGCCGGAAGGCTACTCCCAAATCGAGGTCGGCGGCCGGGCCATGTTTGTAAAGGGCGATCCCGAGAGGCTCTACACGGAAGTGCGGGGCAAGATTGGATTCAGGAAAGTGCTGGACTACATGCCTTTCGACCCCGAGTTCAGCCAGGAGGCCTAGCCGATCATGCCCAAGCAAGTCCGTTTCGGCTCAGACGCGCTCATCTACTGCAACGGGGACAAAGCCGACAAAATCTTTCTCCTCCAGCAGGGAAAGGTGTGGCTGACCTATCCGGACCTTGAGACCGGCGGCGAAACCGCGGACATCGTGGGGCCGGGCGAGTTTTTCGGGATAAAGTCCGCGCTGGCGCGCTTCCCGCGCGAGGAAAGCGCCCTGGCGAAGAATTCCGCCGTCGTGCTGGCCTTCGCGCCGGCCGAGTTCGAGCAGTTGCTGCTGGCAAACGACCGGCTCGTCATGAAAATGCTGAAGGTGTTTTCGGACCAACTGCGCCGCGTGCACTGCCAAATCTCCAGCATCACAAAGACGCAGTACGTGAAGCCGGACTACGGGCTGTTCGAAATCGGCGAAAAGTACATGAAGCACCGGCGCTACTCCCACGCGAAGTACATTTTCCGGCGCTACTTCGAGCTTTACCCCGACGGGGAAAACGCGGGCGAGCTGAAAGGCCACATCAAGACGCTTGCCGGCGCATCGCCGCAGGACGACAAAAGCCGCGCCGCCATCTCGGCGCCGGCCTCAAAGCCGGCCGAGGAAGACAGCCTCCAGCTCTGCCCCGAGCTTTTCGCCCGCTTTTCCCGGAGCTACGCGCCCGGCGAGATTGTCTTTTCCGAGTACGAGCCCGGGAACACCTTCTACTTCATCCAGTCCGGCGAGATAAAGCTGATCAAAAACGCCGGGCAGAACGAGCGCACCCTCGACGTTTTGCAGCAGTCGGAAATATTCGGCGAAATGGCCATCCTCGACAAGTCGCCGCGCACGGCCAGCGCCTTTGCCATAAACGAGGCGACGCTGCTGGAATTCACGGCGGAGAATTTCGAGATCCTGATGCGCGGCAACCCGCAAATCGCCATAAAGCTGCTGCGGGCGCTTTCCAAGCGCATAAGCCACGCGAAGCGCCGCTTCATGATACTGACCCTGCCCGATCCGCAGACGAAAATCGCCGACGTGTTCCTCATGCTCGACGAAACCGGCGACGCCTCCATGGGAAAGGCCGGCTTTTACTCGCGGGAATTCAAGGTCACCATGGACGGCATAGCCCACTGGGCCGGCCTGCCCGCCGCGGACGTGAAGTCGGTGCTTGACTACTACGCAGCCCAGCGCCGCGTGAGCATATACCAGGACCGCATCGAGGTGAAAAACATCAACGACTTTTCCCGGGTCGTCAGCAGCTCCCGGCGCAGCCGCGATTGAGGGCGCCCGGGAGCCTGCGAAACCGCAGAAGCCGGCGGCTCCCGCGGGCAGGCCTTGAAACAATTGGCCTGCTGCCGGTACAATGTTGCAAAGGAGCCGCGCGGTGTCTGACCAAAATCAACTGGCCATCGTAAACTACCGGAAAGATTCCTACATCATGGTCGAGGGCCAGCAAAAGTCCGAGTGCTTTTTCATCATCCAGCAGGGGAAGGTGCGGATATCCAGAAGCGTCACCGTCGAGGGCGACGAGGAAGAGACGCTCGTCCCCGGGGACTTCTTTGGGGTGGCCTCCTCCATGTCCTCGATGAGCCAGATCGAAACGGCCTTTGCGCTGACCGACGTTGCCGCGATCGCCGTTCGCCCGAGCCAGTACGCGCCGCTCATCCAGAAAAACTCAAAGGTCGCCACAAAAATACTCATGCAGCTTTCCAGCCGGCTCCGGTTCCTGGACGATGTCCTTATGAGCATGTCCATAAAAAAAGGCGGAAAGCCCGTGGAGGACGGCCCCTCCCGCCTTTTCGACGTGGGCGAGTACTACTTCCGGCAGAAGCAGCGCAGCCAGGCCGTTTACGCCTATGCCAAATACCTCAAGTACTGCCCCGGCGGGAAGGACAGCGCCGCCGCGGCCGCCCGGCTCAGGGAGCTGGCAGGCGGCGCCGGCGCGGCGCCGCCGGAGCGCGGGAAAGGCGACCTGAGCCGCACCTACAAAAAAGACGAGGTGCTTTTCGCCGAGGGCGAGCTGGGCGACGAGTTTTTCGTTATCCAGACAGGCTCCGTGAAAATCAGCAAAATCATTGACAGCAAGGAAGTGCTGCTCGCCACGCTCAAGCCCGGCGACATTTTCGGCGAGATGGCGCTTCTGGAGGGCAAGCCCAGGGCGGCCAGCGCCCTGGCCGGCGAGGACTGCGCCGTGATGGCGGTGAGCAAGGCAAACTTCGAGCCGATGATCCAGGCGCAGCCGCAGCTCATCGCCCGAATCACCACGCTCCTTTCCAGCCGCATCTGGTTCACCTTCAAGCAGCTCGAAGTCACCCTAATCGCCAACCCCGTCGGCAAAATGTACAACGCGCTGCTCATCCAGCTCGAAAAGGAGCGCGTCAGCTTCGACAGCGCCGAGCCGCACCTTTTCAGCGCCTCCTGGAGCGACCTGGTCAAAATGCTGGGGCTCAGCGAGAAAGAGGGCTTCATGCTGATGGGCGACCTGCACAGGGACAAAAACATCCAGGTAAGGGAAGACAGGGTGCAGGTCGGCTCGGCGCAGAAGGTAGTCAAGCAGGCCGACATTTTCCGCGAGATAGACGCCAGAAAAAAAGCAAAATAGCAAGGGAGCGACACTGTGCCTGACCAGCTTCAATTGGCCATTGCGAATTACAGGAAGGGCTCGTACATCACGGTTGAGGGCAAGCAGAAGGTCGAGTGCTTTTTCATAATCCAGCAGGGAAGCGTCCGGATTTCCAGGGAGGCCGGCATAGAGGGCGACAAGGACGAGGCGCTTGTCGCCGGCGACTTTTTCGGGGTGGCCTCCGCCATGTCATCCCTCAGCCACATCGAGACCGCCGTGGCAGCCAGCGACGTCACCCTCATCACGGTTCGCCCGCATCAGTACGTGTCGCTCATCCAGAGAAATTCCCAGGTCGCAATAAAAATACTGATGCAGCTCTCCAGCCGCCTGCGCTTCCTGGACGCGGCGCTGGCGGCGCTGACCGCCAGGCAGGGCGAGGCCCCCCTCGCGGAAGACGGCCCCGCTCGCCTCTTTGCCATGGCCGAGTATTGCCACAGGCAGAAGCGGGCGGCGCAGGCCTCTTACGCCTACGCTAGGTACCTTGAGCATTTCCCGTCGGGGAAGAGCGCCGCCGCCGCGGCAAGCCGGCTGGAAGCGCTGGCCGGCGCCGGGCAGGCAAAAAGGGCCTTCGGGAAAGGCGAGATGAGCAGGGCCTACGAAAAGGGCGAGGTGATTTTTGCCGAGGGCGAGCCCGGCAGCGAGTTTTTCGTCCTCCAAAGCGGCTCGGTGAGAATCAGCAAAATCGTCGACGGCAAGGAAATGCTCCTGGGCGCCATCAAGGCGGGAGACATCTTCGGCGAAATGGCCCTTCTCGAAAGCAAGCACAGGGCCGCCAGCGTGGTGGCCGCCGGCGAGGGCTGCACCGTAATGGCCGTGGGCAAGTCCGGCTTCGAGCTTTTGATCCAAACCCAGCCCCAGCTCATCGCCAAGCTGACCACGCTCCTGGCCAGCAGGATATGGTCCGCATTCAAGCAGCTTGAAGTCCTGAGCATAATCAACCCGCTGGGCCGGGTTTACGCCGCGCTGCTGATTTCTCTGGAAAAAAGCCGGATCGGCTTTGACAGCACGGCGGCCCACGTTTTCAGCTCCACCTGGGAGGACCTGATCGGCACGCTGGGGCTCAGCGAGAAAGAAGGCTTCATTCTGCTGGGCGAGCTGCGCAAGGACAAAAACATCCAGGTCAGCGAGGGCATGATCCAGGCCGCCTCGGTGAGGGAAGTCGTCCGGCAGTGCGAGTTCTACCGCAAAATGGACGCTCGCGAGAAAGTCCAGCAGGAAAGCCGCCTCAAAAACCAGGCCGAGTAGCGCCGCAAGCGGCGGCGCCGCCGGGGAAAGCCTGCGCTGCCGGCGCCTGGCAAGCCTGCGCAGGCGGCGGCGCCTTTCTAGCCCGATTTCGCGGCAGGCGGCGCCTTTTGCGCCGAGCGGTACACCAGCACGTAGTCGAAAAACGACGCCACCGAGAAAGCCACTGAGACAGCGAAAACGGCGACGGCGGCGACCCTGAAGATCGGCGTCAGAAACGCGATCGGCTGTATGGCGAGCCGGAACAGGCTGACGTAGACCATCGCGACGGAGCAGGCGACGATGTAGGCGACGGTTTTGGCCTTTCCGCTGATCCTTGCCCCCATCGTCACGCCTTTTTGCAGCATCAGGTTGCGGACAAAGAGGATGCCGAACTCGCGGTAAACCACCACCAGGAAAAGCGCCGCCGGAAAAACGCCGGCCAGCACGAAGCAGAGAAAAAAGGTCACCTGCACGAGCGTGTCGGCAAAAGGGTCGAAAAGCCGGCCGAAGTCGCTGGCTTGGTTAAGCCTGCGGGCCACCATCCCGTCAAGCCCGTCGGTGATTTCCGCTGCGAGAAAGACAGCCCACAGCAGCGCAATCATCCAAATCGCGCCGGAAACATCCCCCCGCGCAAAAAACAGCGCAAAAAACGCCGGGGCAAGGATGATTCTGAGCAGGGTTATTCGGTCGGCTAAAGTCATGGATAAGTCTGAAACATTCGCCGGGGAAAGTCAATAAGCCTGGCCAAGCCTGTCAAGCCCCGCCCGGGCGGCGGCGCTACGGGCTTTCCCTCAGCTCCTCCAGCCTGTTTTCAATCAGCCTGTCGATGTCCGAAAGAATCACCTCCTTCCAGCCCTTTTCGACCTCCGGCGCCGCGAAAAGGTCCACCGTGTCCTTCTCCAGCGCCTTGGCAAGCCGCTCCATCATTTCCGGCGACGGAAAATTCTTGCCCCCCTCGATCATGGCAATGTAGCGGGTCGCGGTCTTCGCCCGCTCCGCCAGCTTGGACTGCGTAAGCCCCTGCTGCTTCCTGAAGGATTTTAAATTAGCGGCCAAAAGTTTCCGTATGTTTGTCATCTAAAATTCAAAAGCAGCCAAAAGCCAGTTCGTTCAAAACCTGACCTATGTCATTCTATTCGGCAGACAGGTCTTGACAATGAAGCGATGTATCATCATAATCGGAACCAACAGGTCATATTTACCGGCATTCGCGAATTTTTGGGCAAAACGGCCATGGAAGCCCGCGAGGCGCCGGAATCTGCGCAGGCCGGCAAGGCGCGGGGCGGGGCTTCCGCAGGCGCCGGCGAGCAAAACAAGGGGAGCATAATGACGAAGGAAACCATGGCTTTGGATGGAAATGCCTTTGGTGGAGCGGGCGGCGACGCAGAGCCCGCGGGCAGCTCGGCGGCGGCGGAAAGCCCGGCGCCCTCGGGCTGCGGGAGCGGCGAGGAGCCGCTCGGCGAGCCGGGCAGCGCGGGCGGATCGGGCAGCGGCGACAGGCTGGGCTCCGGCGACGGAAGCGGCAGCGGCGCCGGCTCGGGCGGCGGCGCCGGCTCCGCAGACGGCACGGGCAGCGACGGCGCGGAATAGGCCCGGCAGTTGCCGGCAACTGCCGCGACCAGCGCCCCGCTAGCGGGGCTTTCGCGGCGCGAATGGCGCCGCGGCAGGAAAGCCGCCTGCCGCGCGGCAGCATCAGGCTCAAGAGCGCGCGCAGCCGGCAGCCAGCGCCTAGGCGCGCCGGCGGGGCTGGCGGACACGCGCTACGGCGCGATCGGGACAGCCG